>Ga0371490_1000182_pt1 | contig 56671 bp, 48 predicted proteins | sample MB2SIPfraction_FD_207959 | JGI IMG/M metagenome (GOLD analysis project Ga0371490, IMG submission 207959) | Lab enriched peat soil microbial communities from McLean, Ithaca, NY, United States - MB28FN SIP fraction | ecosystem: Environmental > Terrestrial > Soil > Wetlands > Peat | place: USA... | reverse complement strand
AGAATTTCACCTCCAGCGGAAGCCCCGTCAGCACCAGCGGCCTTTCATACGCCAGCTTTCTGCTGGGGCTCGTGGATGGCAGCACAGTCACCCAGAACGCGGTGGCCGAAACCGGAGGACGTTACAAGACGTACGCCGGGTTTATACAGGACGATTTCAAGGTCTCCACTCGTCTGACTCTGAACCTGGGCCTGCGCTGGAATATCTGGAGCCCGTTCACGGAAGTCAACAATGTCATGTCCTTCTTTAACCCCACGCTGGCCAACCCGCTGGCGGGCGGCATTCCGGGAGCTCTGGAGTTTGTGGGCAACGGCACCGATAGCTGCGGTTGCAAGACTCCCGTGCAGCAGCACGACATCAATCCCGGGCCTCGCGTGGGACTCGCCTACCTGCTCGGGCAAAAGACGGTCATTCGCGCGGGCTACAGCATCTTTTACGCGCATGCCGGCGGAGTGGGTGGGCGCACGGACGGACGCCAAGGGCTGAGCCAGGCTGGTTTTGACGAAACCGCCAGCCTGAGTTCCGTTGCCACCGGGCAGCCCGCGTTCAATTGGAACAGCGGGTATCCGGGCAATCCACTCAACCCGCCGTTCTTCAATCCAAGCTACGGTACCGGATATGTCACCGCGGCGTCTGCCACGGCGGCGGGGGATCTGTGGGCCGGCCCGAGCACGGCTCAGACTATGCCGTACAGCTACCCCAGTCTCAGCGGCAAACCGCCTTATTACGAAGACTGGAGTTTCAATATCCAGCACTCGTTTACGCCGAACCTGGTATTCAGCGTCGCTTATGCCGGCACCGACGGCCATTGGCTGCCTGGAGCCCTGGTCCCCGGGGCCCTGACCAACAACCAGATTCCAATTCAATACCTTTCCTTGGGATCTCTGCTGACCTCGACTTTGAACGCGGCCAACCTCGCGAAGGCTCAGGCCATCTTCCCGAATATCCAGATTCCGTTCTCGAACTTCACCGGAACCATCGCCCAGGCGCTCAAGCCGTTCCCGCAATACACCACTGTCCAGAGCCCGTGGCTGGACCTTGGCAACTCGACGTATAACGCGCTGCAAGCCACGCTCACCAAACGGCTCTCGCATGGGCTCACTTTCATGGTGAATTATGCATTCAGCAAGGAGTTGGACGATCTGGTTTCGAGCTTGCGCGATCCAACCAAGCTCTTTCTGGAAAAAGCGCCGGGCACCATCGATCACACTCATGTCGCCGCCGGAACCATGGTCTACCAGTTGCCCTTCGGCGCGGGTCACAAATTGAACGGCGGTAACCCGGTGGTGAATTCGATCATCGGCCACTGGCAGGTTTCCACACTCTTCACTTTCGCCACCGGAGCGCCTATGACGATCACCGGAACTTGCACCGGCGGCGGCATTATCGACGCGGCCTGCTATCCGAACTACTCCGCGGCCTTCGCTATGGGCGGGGACGTGTGGCAGAATGGCGCACCCGGAAGCGGCGGCGCAAACATCTCCACCACGTCCTATCTCAACAAGGCGGCCTTTGTCGACCCAACGGCTTACACGGTGGGCGACATTGCGCGCGCGGCCCCGCTCAAGCTGTATGCTCCTCACGTTGAGGACGTGGACATGAGCCTGCGCCGGGAATTTCCGATCCGCGAGCAAGTGAAGCTGTCGTTCCAGGCGGATGCGATTAATGTCAATAATGCGGTCCATTTCGCAGCTCCGGGATTGGGGATCGATTCCGCCAGCTTTGGTATTTTCTCGTCCCAGGCAACTGCGAATCCGCCTCGCAAGCTGCAGTTGAGCGCCAGAGTTACGTTCTAACCGGCCAAACCCCAGGCTGGTAGATTAGTCCGGCGATTCTTGAGCCACCGGCAGCGCCCGCGAGGGTCCTGCCGGTGACATTTTTTGGGTGGTGCAGGCCTCCGGCCTGCCCAGAGCGGGGCGCACACCGGCAAGCAGCCGGGTACACCTACCGAAACCTCTAAAAGAGTGTACTTGGCTAAGCGGACGGTTGCCTAACCGGCCGAGGATTCCTCAATCGCCGGCAGCACCGTCAGGGGCGGCACCGACAACAGCGGCGGGGACCACGTCCAGTTTCTGCGCTCGATGATGGTCGTGGGCTCGTAGGTTTGGCCGTTGGCCAGGCGGCGCTCTTCGCGGCGGGCCGACCACAGCATCACCGGCCCCAGCGCGCGGCCCAACACGCGCGAGAAAAGGCCGAACTCGCGGCCTACTTCCTCGCGCAGCGCGCGAATCTTCTCCGATACGGCTGCGTTCGTGGTGGCCAGGTGGCGCTCCATCGCCCATAGCGCGGCCGCGTAGCCGTCGCGCAGGGAGCGTGCCTCCCGGGCGAAGCGGGCTCTCACTCGCGGGTCGGGATCGTTCTTGTAACGCAGCCAGCCTTCCAGCGTGGTGCGGCAGATGCGGTAGATACTGGGACCGTTGCGCTCGAAATCGCGGCGGAACGCCCAATCCAGAAACCGCTTGGAATCCTGGCGCGAAATGGCGGCGTGCTGAAAATTGAACTGGCCCTGGCCGTGAATATCGGCCAGATCCACGCCCTCCAACATGCGCCCCTGCTCCTGCATCTCAAAGAACAGCGGCGTGCCGGGCACCGGCGTGTAGAGCATGAACTGGTGGAAATCGGTGTCATGCGCGATGGCGTGCTCGATTTCCTCCCGAATGTTCTCCGGCGTGTGGTGCTCCAGGCCGACGATGGTCGAACCCAGAACCTTGATGCCGTTCTCATGCAACTCGCGCGTCAGCCGCATGGAATCGGTGCCTTTGAGCTTATCGTAAGCCGAGTGCTCGGATTCGAGGCCCATCCACACCCAAGAGACGCCCAGCTCCACCAGCTCGCGCATCGAATACTGGCCGATCGCGTTGGCCGAGGAGAAGACATACAGCGACCACGGTTTGCTTTCCGCCTTCATGAATCCGAGCAATTCCATGGCGCGCCGCTTGTGCAGCAGGAAGTTCTCGTCCATCATGAAGAACGACCGCGCCCCCAGCTTCGATTCCATGTGGTCCATCACGCCGAACAGCTCTTTGCCGGTATTGTAAAAGTTGAGAAACTTCCCCTTGCCGCCGAAGAACGCCGAGGTGGTGCAGAAGTTGCATCCCATGGGGCAGCCCACCGAGGGGATGATGGTGGCCGCGGTAGAGCCCTTGGATTGCGGCAGCTTGATTCCCAGCGTGCGGGCGCCGAACCCGGAAACGATCTCGGGATGTACGATCGGCGCGGTTTCATCTTCGCCCAGGAAACGGCGCATCCAGGAGATGCCGTCGCCGCGCACGATGTGGTCGGCGTCGATCATCTTCTCGATGCCAGGAATAGCGGCCACGTGCCCGCCCACCACAATGGCGGCGTTGGGCGCGAGGCGCCGCACGATCCGGCACATCTCCCGCACCTTGCCCACGTTGACGATGATCGACGAGATGCCGACAATGTCGTATTCCTGGCTCGTCAGCTCGGCCTCGAACGACGCCCGGGTGGGGAAGTCGAGCACCGTGGTGGGCGCCGAGATGTTGCGCTGGATTAAGAGGATGCCCCACGAACGGTGGAACATGCGCAGCGAGAACGCGCCCTGCTCGCGCGTCACCTGGTTGTGGTAGAGCTCCATCGGGTTGATGGTGCGGCTGCCGTACGCGTCGTCCTGCGCGTAGGGGCCGAAAACCGAGCTGAGCAAAACGCGGGCGCCCGTGCCCTTCGGATGTTTGGTCATTTCAAAAGAGAATTGAGTGCTAAACACCCTAATTATACCACCCGCACGGACGCGGTACTTGTGCAAAACGGAACACGGGCGCCAAGTGGGGCGGGCCATCGATTTCTCGTGGCCTGCCGCGGCCGGTGGCAGACAGGCGACGAAACCCGATCGCCTGTCCCACCAGCACGGCCGCTACCGGGTCAGCCGGAAGATCACCGTGATGGGGGCGATCACTTCCACCGGCTTGCCGTTGAGCAGGGTCGGCCAGTAGACCCACTGGCGGACGGCATCGAGCGCGGCGGGAACCAGCAGGGGATTGCCGCTCAGCGCGTGCAGATCGCGAATCCGTCCGTCGGTGCCGATGATGCCTTCCAACTCCACGGCTCCGGAGATGCGGGCGATGATTGCGCTGTGGGGATAGATCGGCTCCACGCGGTGAATGGGATGGGCCAGGCGAACGTCGCCGCCGGGCAAGCGGATGGGCTGGCTGGGCGGGGGTTGCACCGTCGGCACGGGTTTGACCTGCGGGTGGACCGGGACCACGGGCGGAAGTTCGACGAATCTGTCGAGCAGGCTTCCCAGGCCTGGCCCGTCGCCTATAGGAAAACCGTTGCCGAACGCGGTTGCAACGGCGGCGGGCGGGTCATCGATCATTGCCGCGTGCTCGGGAGGAGCGACGGGCAAACGTAGGACGCCGTCGATGCGGAACGGACGCACCGGCACGACGCGCGCCGCCGTTCGAGGCTGCGCGGCGGGTGCGGGCCGCACCGGAGGCCCGGGCGCCACCAGGGAGACCAACATCTGCGCGTGCGGCAGAACATCCGGCCAAATGACCGGCGCCAGGCCGACCGCCAGCACCAGCAGTGCCTGGGCCGTCATCCCGGCGCAAGTGCTCCAGACGCGCTTGGAAGGATTGGTAAGAACCGCTGTTTCAAACATCGTCGTCGCTCCTTTCCCCTTGCGGGCACACCACGGGCGCAGCATCCCGAAGGGCGGGATTCCCTGATTTCAGCTTTCTTTGAGCCGCTTCCGCATTGCGCGCTCACCCCCATAGACACCACATCGCGAGCGGAAGTTCCGCGCGGTTCGGGTCACAATGGAGGGATGCAGTTGCCGCGGCATGTCAGCGAAGCCATCGAGGAGCTTGCCGAGCGCGCTCAGCGCGCCGGCGGGGCGGGTTTCGCATCTCTGAAACGGGCCGCCGCGGAAATGTCGGATGCCTACCGCGCAGGGACACCCCCGCCGCGCATCGCCGCCGCAGAGCGCACAGCCGCATACCTGGTGACGCGCATGCCCGCGACTTATGCCGCGGCGCGGGCTGTGTTGCACGAGACGCATCGCCTGCTGGGAGGCCGCGAGATTTCGAGCGTGCTGGATATCGGAGCGGGCTCGGGAGCGGCGTCGCTGGCCGCGCTCGAAGAGTACCCCGCGGCGGCGGTGACGCTGGTCGATCGCGATCCAGCGTTGCTCGAAGCCGCGCGCGAATGGCTGCCCCAGGCGCGCGCGGTGGCGGAAGATGTGACGCGCACGCTAACGCTGGAACCACACGATCTGGTGATAATGGCGTACTCGGCTGGTGAAATGGCGCCGGCGCCGCTCAAGAAGTTGTGGCAGGCCGCTCGCGTGGCGCTCGTCATCATCGAACCGGGCACGCCGCGCGGCTTTGCCACCATCCGCGCGGCGCGGTCGGAATTGCTGGCTGCTGGCGCACACATGATTGCGCCTTGCCCGAGCGAAGGTGTCTGCCCCGTCCTCGATCCCGGCTGGTGTCACTTTGCGGCGCGCGTGGAGCGCTCCTCGCTGCATCGCCGCATCAAGGGCGCCGATCTCGGTTACGAGGATGAGAAGTACAGCTACGTGGCGCTGGCACGGGAACCGGTTGCGCCAGCCGCTTCGCGCATCGTCGGCCGCTTGCGCCATCATCCCGGCCTGATCGAGCTCGAAACCTGCACGCCCGCCGGTTTGACTACCGTCCGCGTAAGCAAACGCGACCGCGACCGCTTCCGCGCCGCCCGCCACGCGGAATGGGGCGCACCGGGGATATGATGGTTGGCGATGATTGACCGCGAACAGGCCTGGAACATACTATGTGAGTTCACCAAGTCGGAAGCCTTGCGCAAGCACGCGCTGGCTGTGGAGACTTGCGTGGTCGCTTACGCGAAACGATTCGGCGGGAACGTCGAGCAGTGGCAGGTCACCGCGTTGTTGCATGACTTCGATTGGGAGATTCATCCCACGCTCGAAGGGCATCCGCAGCTCGGCGAACCGCTCCTGGCCGAGCGCGGAGTGGACGAGGAGACGCGCCGCGCCATCCTTTCGCACGCCAGCCACACCGGCGTGCCGCGAACTTCGCCGCTCGAAAAGACGCTCTACGCCTGCGACGAGTTGGCCGGCTTCATCACCGCCATTTCCTACGTCAAGCCGCACCGCAGCGTGTTCGAAGTGGATGTGGCGTCGGTGAAGAAGAAGATGAAAGACAAGGCATTCGCGCGTTCGGTAAACCGGCAGGACATCGTCGATGGCGCCGCCGAGCTGGGCGTACCGCTGGACGAGCACATCGATTTCTGTGTGAAAGCCATGCAGGCGCGGGCGGAAGAGTTGGGGCTCAAGGGCAGTGTGTGAAGCCAGCAAGCAGCCGCTGGGGATCGTTCCGTTAGAACTGCAATAACCGCTCCCTCATGGTCGCGGCTCCGATTTGCGTTTCAGGGCCGCGACCGTGAGGGAGCGGTTTTTGGCGCTCTGACCGGTCGCCTCCCAACAGGTCCTTGGCGTTCGGCCGGGCTGTCCGAAGCCATGAGCGCCAGCGCCTCTCGCGCGATGCGGGCGTTGACGAACTTCCACCGGGCCACCGTGCCTAGGGAGGCTTGCCCGCCCATTCGCTTCTTGACCACCGCCGAATCCGACACCGAGGCGCGCACCAACTCGGTCAACGAATACACCTCGGAACCTGCGCCCGGCTTGCGCGCGGGCATCTCAGAAATCTCATAAGCATCGCAGGCGTCCAGGAGCCGCATCTGCACCTTCTGGCCGTACGGGTTGACGAACTTGATCTGCCTCGAATAGGTGCGGGCTTCTCTGGTCGCCTGCGCGACTGCGTCCCCGGAGCTGGTCGCTTGAAACAGGACAACCCGGTCTTCGATCAAGGTCGATTCAGGATCGAAGTGTTTGTCGCGCAACTTCGGCTTGCCCTTCGCGGTGACTCGATACAACGTCCGCACGCCGTACCAGGTCTTCTCAGGGCTCTTCGGTTTTCTTGGCATCCCCGGCACGCCCTATTCGGCCGCGGGCGGCCCACTCTCTGCCGCCCCGCCGCCGAAGGATTGCAGCGCAAGGTAGCTCAGTCCGAAGCGCTTGATATTGTCGTGCTGCTTCTCGTATTGATCGAAGTGGCCTTCTTCGTCGCCGACCAGCCGCTCGAAGAGTTGCTTGGTGGCGGCGTCGGCATTCGCCCCGCATTCGATCGCAGCCTGGTTGTAGGTTCTGACGCCATCTTCTTCCATCGCCATCACTTTGACAAGCATGGCTTCCGGCTCCAGGATTTTCTCAACCGGACCGGCTGGAACCATCTCCACATCGCCTTTCAAGAAAAGAATGCGCTCGGCCAGCGCTTCCACGTGACCCATTTCCTGGATCGCGATCCGCTTGAATAGCTGCGACAGCGGTTTGAAGCCTTGATCGTCCAAATGGAAATGAAAGTACATATACTGGTGCACAGCCTGCAACTCGTCGGCAACCGCTTTGTTCAAGAGATGAATGCTTTTCGCCTTTTCCATACCGGGGCCTCCGATTCATTATCGCTCGATTGGCTTGAATCCTGGATACGTCGAACAGCGCACGAACCGCGAGGAACGCTGTCCCCCTGCCAGCCGCGGGGTTCTTCGTTGCGGCATCAACCTGTCTCATATACTATCGAGGGTCAGGGAGTGAAAATGTTTCCGATGAAATCCGTCTTCCAATTGCTCGCCATCGCCGGCTTGGTTTTGTTGAGCCATCCGGGCTTGGCGCAAACCAACCCTCCCGCGGTCAATGCCGGCAAACCGGCGAGCGATGCGCCACAAGCTCCGGCCGTGCTGCCCGGGAAGGGACTTGCGCAACACGATTTCTTTTACGCGGGCGAGGCGAAAGAGGAGCGGATGTCGATTGTTCGCGGCGGCCAGGTCGTCTGGTCCTACACGCATCCCGGCCGCGGCGAGATCAGCGACGCGGTGTTGGAGCCGAACGGGAACATTCTTTTCGCGCACCAGTTTGGCATCACCGAAATTACGCCGGACAAGAAAGTGGTTTGGAATTTCGACGCTCCCGCGCAAACGGAAATCCACACCGCGCAGCCCATCGGCGCCAATAGCGTGTGGTTCATCGAGAACGGAAATCCCGCGCGGTTCGTCGTCATCGACAAAGCTACCGGCAACATCGAACACCAGTTTGAGTTATCCGTGAAGAATCCTGGCAGCGTCCACGGCCAGTTCCGCCAGGCGCGGCTGACGGCCGCCGGGACGATCCTGGTCGCGCACATGGACTCGCATAGAGTCGTCGAATATGATTTGGACGGCAAGGTGCTTTGGTCGCAGGACGTGACGAGTTGCTGGTCGGCCAAGCCGCTCGCGAACGGGAACATTTTGATCGCCGGCGCCGGCGAGAAATTCGTACGCGAGATCAATCGCAAGGGCGAGACGGTGTGGCAATGGACCGCGGCCGACGCGCCGGAATACAAGTTTTCCAACGTCCAGACCGCTACGCGCCTGCCGAACGGAAACACGATCGTCAATAATTGGTTCAATCAGTGGTCCGACAAGCTCGACCCAGGCAATGCGCCGGTGCAGGCCATCGAAGTCACGCCGGACAAGAAGGTCGTGTGGGCTCTGCGCGCGTGGTCGCCACCGGCGGACCTCGGCCCATCCACGACGATTCAAATTCTCGACGAGCCGCCAACATCCTGGATCGATCCTGCCACCGGTCACCGCGTTGTGCGCCTCACGCGCGAGCCCGGCAGCGCGAGCCTCTACTTCAACCAGAACGGCTACACCGCCGATGGAAAGAAGCTGGTGTACTCCACGCCGGGCGGCATCTCGGTTCTCGATCTGGCCACGCGGGAAGCCCGGCAGATTGTGCCAGGACGCGCGCGCCTGATCGAGGCCGGACGGAAAACCCAGCGGATTTATTACGCTCGCGAGGGCGCCGTGTTCTCGACGGATGCCGATACCGGAGAAACCCGCCGCATCGGCGCTCTGCCTCCCGGCGGGGGTGTAGCCACCGTGAACGCCGACGAGACTTTGCTGGCTGGCGCATACGTCGAAGGCGGTGCGCAGCAAGTGCGGCCTGCCCCGGACCAGCAGTTGCATCCTCTCGATCAGCCGGCGAACAAGGCAGAGATGATGGAGCGGCGCTGGGCGGCGCGGCTCCCCATGGTTTTCTTCACGCTTGACGTTCGCACCGGAGAGATCAAGACGATTCACCGAAGTAATGACTGGCTCGGCCACCTGCTGTTCTCACCAACCGATCCCACGCTCCTCATGTTCTGCCACGAAGGGCCGTGGCACAAGGTCGATCGCATCTGGACCATCCGTGCCGACGGCTCGGGCCTCAAGCAGATTCACACGCGCACCATGGCGATGGAGATTTTCGGACACGAGTTCTGGAGCGCGGACGGCAAGACCATCTGGTACGATCTGCAGACGCCACGCGGCGAAGATTTCTGGCTGGCCGGCTACAACATCGACAGCGGCGCGCGGACCTGGTATCACCTGCAGCGCAACGAGTGGTCCATCCACTTCAACGTATCGCGCGACGGCGCCCTGTTCTGCGGCGACGGAGGAGACCCTGGACAAGTGGCGAAGGCGCCCGATGGCGAGTGGCTCTACCTGTTCCGTCCGGAGCTCATCGAGAATGCCGGCATCAATGAGAAAGGTTTCGTCCAGCCCGGCGTGCTGCGCGCCGAGCGTCTCGTGAATATGTCGAAACACGGCTACCGTCTGGAGCCGAATGTGAGCTTTACGCCGGACCGTAAGTGGGTGGTGTTCCGCTCCAACATGTTCGGACCGGTTTACGTCTTCGCGGTCGAGGTGGCCAAGACTGAACAGCCGGCCCCACCCTCGGCCTCCCGACCCGAGTAGCAAGCCGGAATGGACGAAATCGTACAGATTGCTTGCAAGCCCGATTGACGGAGGGCAGGTAACTTGTATAGTCTCTTGCTGGACGAAGTATAAGTGATCACATAACAGGAGGAAGTTAGATGCCGGTCTTACAACAAGGAAGCAGTGGCTCCGAAGTGGCCGACTTACAGAACAAGCTGCGCGCTCGCGGCTTCGATCCGGGGTTATCCGACGGCTCTTACGGTCCGGGAACCGCGGCGGCGGTAGGAGCCTTCCAGCGCAGCGCCGGGCTTAACCCCGATGGCGTAGTGGGTCCTCAAACGGCGGCCGCGCTGGGCCTGGCGGTGCCACCCCCGATCGTCTCCGCGATTCCCGCGGTCACCGTTGCGATGGTCTGCCAGATGTTCCCGAATACGCCGGCTCCGAACATCGAGCAACATTTGCCGGTGGTGCTGAACGCCCTGGTGGCGCCTCAACTGGCCAACAAGCCGATGATCCTCATGGCGCTCGGCACGATCCGTGCGGAGACTGAGTGTTTCCTGCCCATCAGCGAGGGTCAATCTCCGAACAACACGTCGACCGGCGGCCATCCGTTCGATCTGTACGATTCCCGTGCGGATCTTGGGAACCAGGGGCCACCGGACGGCGAACAATTCAAGGGACGCGGATTCGTTCAACTCACCGGCCGCACCAACTACCAGGTCCATGGCAACGCCATCGGCTTGGGCAATCAACTGATCGACAACCCCGACCTCGCCAACGATCCCGCGATTGCCGCGCAACTGCTCGCCAGTTTTCTCAAGAGCCGCGAACAGGGTATCACGGCTGCCCTCGCCACCGGCGATCTCACCACCGCTCGCCGTCTGGTCAACGGCGGATCGAACGGCCTTGACCGGTTTGAGGACGCCTATAACATCGGTAAGTCGCTGATACCGGACTCAGTCTCGGCTTGACGTTCGATCGGAACAGGCGTGTTATTACTTGCACAAGAGCGGAAAATGCTCCGGATGCCGCCATGAGGATCGTCCCTGCGCTCATGATCCCCCAAACCCACCCCTCCCCGTTGTAAAATAAACAGTTTAAGGACATCTCCAAATGCAGAACACGCTGTTGACGAAGTTTATCCAAAAGAACGTCCGGGACGATGTTCCGGCGTTCCGGCCGGGCGACACCATTCGCGTCCACGTCAAGATCAAGGAAGGCGACAAGGAACGGCTGCAGGCATTCGAGGGCACGGTGATTGCCCGCAACAACACCGGACTCGGCGAGAGCATCACGGTTCGCAAGGTCAGCTTCGGACAAGGCGTGGAGCGCATCTTCCCCGTTCACGCCCGCATCATCGACCACATCGACGTCGTCCGTACCGGCCGCGTCCGCCGCGCCAAGCTGTATTATCTGCGCGACCTGAAGGGCAAAGCGGCCCGCCTCCGCGAGCGCGAATAGCGTTCCAAACCCCATGCGGCCCGAAGCGGCGTGTGGCAAAATCCGTTGCCAGGCCACCATCGAGCGTGAGCTGTGCGCACGAGGCTTTCGCTCGGTGGCGGGCATCGACGAGGTCGGCCGCGGCGCGCTGTTCGGGCCGGTGGTGGCGGCCGCCGTCATCCTCTCTCCCGACCGCCCCATACGCGGCCTCAACGACAGCAAGCTGCTTGAGCCGGAGCGCCGCGAAACGCTCGCCGCGCGCATCCGCGACCGCGCGGTGGCCTGGGCCGTAGCCGCGGTGGATGCCGCAACCATCGATTCCATCAACATCTACCAGGCGTCACGCCAAGCCATGCGGATCGCCGCCAGCCGCCTCAACCCCGCCCCCGATTTTCTGCTGGTGGACGCCGTCTCGCTCGATATGGATGTGCCGCAGCGCGCGCTGATCAAAGGCGACGCCCGCTGCCACGCCATCGCCGCCGCCTCCATTGTCGCCAAAGTCTGGCGCGACGAGTTGATGCGCGTCTGGGACGCCGTTTTCCCGGCTTACGGCCTGGCTTCCCACAAGGGCTACTCGACCCCCGAGCACCTGCGCGCCCTCCGCGAGTTCGGCCCCACGCCTTTGCACCGGCTGAGCTTCGATCCCGTGCGCGCACGCGCCCGAATTCTGCTCTATTGCGACCGGCAAATGGAACTCTTCGAGACGGCGGCTGCCGTATGATGCCGGCCGCGCCGGGCCCCGGCGTTCCGCGCAACGATTTGCCGAAGCGCGCCGAGCCGCCGGCCGCTCCGCCCCGCCCGGCCTACCGCTGGTACCACATGCTGGGAGCCGCGGCTCTGATCGCCGTGTGCACCGCCATGGGCCTCTTCCTGCTCGTCTTTCCCTGGAGCACATTCTGGGAAGCGAACACCTATGTGCTCGAAGTGCCGGCCATTCAGAATTATTGGTCGAGCCCGTACCTGCGCGGCGCGGTCAGCGGGCTGGGACTCGTGAACCTCTTCTTCGCGCTGGTCGACCTGGTTCGCTTCCGCCGCTTCTTCGAGCCGTAAATGCGCCGCTTGCTGCTGGTGGTTGCGATCATCGTCTACGGTTCGCTTTACCCATGGCATTTCACTTTCGCCGGCCGGCCCGAACCTGTGTCGCTCCTGCTCCATTCCTGGCCGGCCGCGTGGGACCGGTTCGTGCTGCGCGATATCGCGATCAACGTGCTGCTGTATATGCCGCTGGGCGCGGCCGCCTGTCTGGCGTGGCTGCCTCGCTTTCCGCGCGCCGCGGCGGCCGCCGCCACGGCCTTCGGCTTTGCGCTCTCCCTCTCCATGGAGCTGCTGCAGAACTATGTTCCGGGCCGCGTCACCAGCCTGTCCGACCTGGCGACCAATACCCTCGGTGCGGCGGCCGGCGCTTGCCTGGCAGTTGCGTTCGCGCCTGAAATCATCCCGCCCCTTTATAGCCAGGCGCGGCGCGCTTCGCAGGGCGCCGCTTTGCTCGTGGCCTGCTGGGGCGCCTACCAGCTTTACCCGTTTTTCCCCATCGTCAGCTCCACGCACTTCGAACGAGTGCTCCACGCGCTGATCGTCACGCGCACTCTTTTTCCCGTCGCGACATGGGCTGCCGCCGCGGAATGGTTTGCCGCTGCGCTGGCTCTGGAAGCCGTCTTCGGACGCTTGCGCACGTCCTGGCTCTGCGGCGCCATGCTGTTATCCGGGCTGAGGATCTTCATGCCTTCCCGCTCGCTGGCGCCCGATGAAGTGGCCGGCGCGGCCCTCGCTCTGGTCGCCTGGGAGATTCTGCCGCCGAGGCGTCGTCTGCCGCTCGGAGTTTGGATGGCCCTGTCGGCAATCTTGTTGGTCGAGCTGGCGCCTTTCCATTTCACCCGTCACGCGGCTTCGTTTTCCTGGATTCCCCTCGGCGCCACCTTCGAAAACGAACGCTCGGCCGCGCTGGTGATCCTGCTGCGGAAAGCGTTCCTCTACGGCGCCACCATCTGGTTGCTGGTCCGCTCGGGGACTCGGTATCCGCTCGCCGGCGGCGCACTGGCCGTGAGTCTGGTTGTTCTTGAAATGATCCAGCGTTATCTGCCCGGCCGCACGCCCGAGATCACCGATTCGCTCATCGCCGTGGTGATGACCGCCGCGCTTTGGGCGCTCCGCGATCGGCGTCTGCGGCCGGCGGTAGAATAAGCCAGGAGCGCATCCATGCGATTGAGCATTGCATTTCTCTGCTTCTGCGTTGTTGCCGCAGCCGCCGAAATCCCGGCCGGAGCGCATGTTGCCTTGCAGTTGGTCAACGCAGTCGATACCCGCACCGCGAAAGTAGGCGATTACGTGTATCTGCACACCGCCAGCCCTATCGCCGCCGGCGGCCACATTGTGGTTCCGGTGGGCAGCTACGTGCAGGCCACGGTTTCGCGCGCCCAGCGCAGCGGCCGTGTGAGCGGCCGCGCCGAGCTGGCCATCCGCATCGAAACGCTCACTTTCCCCGACGGCAAGGAAATTCGCATCAATCCTCACTTGAGCTCTGTCGATTCCGCCGGTTCCGGTCAAAAAGTAGATGCGGGCGAGGGCGACATCAAGCAGGCCTCGGGCCACGATGCGGATGCAGCCCGTGTGGGCACCATCGCCGGCACCGGCGCGGCCATCGGCGGCGTCGCGGAGCGTTCCTGGTCCGCCGCCGGAATCGGTGGCGCGGCCGGCGCGGGCGTCGGCCTGGCCGTCGTGCTCCTCACCCGCGGCAAGGAAGTGGAACTGCGCCAGGGAGCGACCGTAGACGTAGTCTTCGATCGCGCCGTTCCGCTGGATTAGCCGCCGCGGCGCGGCTTGCCCGCGCACCATCCGAGGCTGTCAAGCCTGCTGAATCGAGTCATCTCGGCTCTTCTTCCCGCGCGTGACCGAATTCGGTTTAGTATGGGTCTTCGGTAGGGCATGCTTTAGCTTGCCAAGGACCTCCGTGCCTGTCATCTTCAAATCGCCCTTTCGTAGCCTATGCCTGCTCGTTCTTGCGCTGTCGCTGTGTCCATATATGGCTGCGCAGGGCCAGTGCACCCTCTATGGAACGGTGTCCGGCGCCGCGGGCGACGATGTCCCCTTCGCCCAAATCACTCTAGTTGGCCAGCACACCGGTTTCCGCCGCGAGCTGGCTGCCGGCGCTCACGGGGAGTACCGGGCCACCGGTCTCCCACCGGACGCCTATACCATCATGGTCACGTCGCTGATCGAAGGGGCCTCGGTCTCAACGGCGGTGGTCGAAGACGGCAAAGAGACCGAGCATGGAGTACTCTTCAACCGGACCCCGACCAGCGACGACGCCACGCGCGCCTACTTGGATTCAGTTCGCAATTTGGCCGAAATCGAGCCCGGACAGCAGGGCAGCGCCACCGAAGGCGCCGGCCCATATTCCTTCCGCGCCAACGCGAGTTTCAACGCCAACGGCCAGCGCGGCCAGAACAACAACTTCGTGTTGGATGACATGGACAACAACGACGCTTGGACCGGTGGCGCAATGCTCAATCCACCTTCCGAATCGATCGCCGCGATGACCATAGCGGATGGCTACATTCCCGCTGAGTCGGGTCACGCTACCGGCGCCAGCGTCAGCGTGTGGTTGAACCTTCGATCGGGTTGGGGTGAACTCCACGGAAGCGCGCACGAAGAGTTCGCCAATTCCGCGCTCGATGCCCGCAGTTTCTTCGACGGCGCAAACAAGCCTGCCATGGCTGCGAACCAGTTCGGCGGCAATCTGGGCAGTCCAGTTGGCAAGCGCATCTGGCTTTTCGTCGACCTAGAAGGTCTGCGCTCGCGCCAAGGCCTGACCGTGATCTCCACAGTGCCCACTGCCGCGCAAAAGCTCGGCGATTATACATTCGCGCCGATCTACAATCCCTTCACCATCGCGTCCACTCCCTCCGGCATCTTTGAGCGGCAGCCGTTCCCGAATAACCAGATTCCGCAGAGCCTGTTTTCACCGGCGGGAGAGAAGTTACTGGCTTTGTATCCCGATCCTAACTTGCCCGGCATTGCCGATAACTACCGTTATTCGCCATCGGCGCCTCATAATGCGGGCTGGTTTCACGGCCGCGCCGGCAAGGTCCTATCCGGGAACAACCGGTTGAACGTGGCTGGCGGATACGAACTCGAGCACGAGCACTCGCCCGGCGCGCTTCCCCCGCCCACGGGGCTCTCGCTTGCGCAGAGCAGTCTGGGCAGCGATATCACCCAAAATGCGGACGATGACAACATGACATCTAGCGCCTGGGAGGTCGTAGTCGCTGAGACGGCGGCGCTGAGCGCTTCGCTCATCAATGAATTCCGCGTCGCCGCGGCCTCGTTCCACCTTCAGGCGCAACCGCTTGACCAGGGGATGAATTGGTCGACCTTGCTCGACATCCCGGGCTTGAGCGCCGCCGGCCTTCCCACCGTCAGTCCCACCGGCTTCACTTCCCTGGGCGCCGCCGGCGCCGCGCCGTTCGATCTCCGCATGTCGAATTTCCAACTGGAGGACACGGCGCGCTGGACCACTCCTCACCACGTCTGGCTGTTCGGCGTGCAGGCGATTCGCCGCTTGGCCGATGGCGACGCGGGCAATGTCTCCAGCCGCGGCACCTTCTTCTTCACTCCTGATTACACCAGCCAGGAAGGATCCGCCGCGCCGTCGGGCGATTCCATCGCTTCGCTGTTGCTCGGGTTCCCTTCCGAAGTCGAGCGCGACGTGCAGTTCTCCCCATACCACCTGCGCGCCTGGGAGCTCTCCGGATTTGTCAGCGACCAGCTTCGCCTGGGCCGGCTGACCATCAATGCAGGCCTTCGTTACTCCCTCTACCCGCCGCTCACCGAGGCCGCGGACCGCATGGTCAACTTCAACTTTTCGAGAACCGCTCCGGCGCTCGATCAGTTCGCGGGTCAAGCTGGCGTGAACCAATATGCCGGTCTGGGATTCAACAAACGCGCGCTGGCGCCGCGGTTGGGCTTCGTGCTCAGTCTTTCCTCGACCGGCTCTACAGCGTTGCGCGGCGGCTTCAGCACGGATTACGATTCCGGGACCTATCTCGCGGAAAGCATCCTGGCGCGCAATCCGCCGTATGCGTCGCTGCTCGATGCGATCAACGGCACGTATCAGCTCGGACCGAATCTTACCGCCGGATTGGCCGCCCCAGCGGCGGTTTCCCTTCTCAACGCACAGGCTCTCAACGCGGCCCAAGGCAGCATCAATGCCATTCAACCCGAGAACTACACTCCGTACGCCGACCAGTGGGACCTCTTTCTCGAACACCGCCTGGGATCGCGCCTGGTGCTAGAGATCGGCGGAGTGGGTTCGATGGGCATTCATCTGGAAGACGCATTCAACGCCAATCAACCTTTCCCGGCGCCAACGCCTTATGCCACGCCACGCTATCCATATGACCCTTATGAGTCGCGTATTGCTTATTTGAACCTCGGCGGCGGCTCTACTTACTATGGCGGACAAGCCAGGCTAAGTGGCCAGATTCGCCCCGGTGTGACGATATTGATGAGTTACTCGAATTCCAAGTCGGTGGACGATTCGGTAGAGCCATTTAGCGACCCACTCAGCCGGCCCGCCGCGCCGCAGGACACTTACAACGCGCGCGGTAATCGCGGCCTCTCTCCCTTTGATATCGCGCGGCGCGCCGTCCTGACTGCGCAATACGATCTGCCCCAAATGGCACGCTACCGCTGGCTCGCGGCAGCCACTCGTAACTGGCACTTCAGCACGATAGTCACTCTGCAAACCGGTTTTCCATTCACGCCGGAGCTGGCGGTCAACAGTCTCAACAACGGCGGCTTTCAGCTCCCCAATCGCTCCGGCAACGGCGCTCTCCCCGCGGACCAGCGTTCCTATCTCAATTGGTTTGACTCAAGCCTGGGCGCGGCCGGCAGCGCGTTCCAGGTTCCCGCGCTCTATCAGTACGGTAACTCCGGATTCGACATACTGCGCGGTCCGGGCCTGGCAAATGCCGATGCAGCCATCGGTCGCGCCTTCCGCCTTCGCGACAACCTCCGCCTCGAAACCGGCCTCGCCGCCACGAATCTCCTGAATGACGTGAACCTCGCGCTGCCCGACCGGTTCGTCGGTGTCGAATCCTCGGGCGTTATGAGCCACACAGTCACCCCACCGCGCCAATTTCAACTGTCCCTCCACGTGGCCTGGTAAGCAGCCAGTGACTCGCTGGCGGCTCGCCGTGTTCGCGGCCCGATTTATATTAAGCTCATTGATGTGAATAGCAATACGAAGGTGATGCGCATCGCCCGCCCGGCGGCGAAGATCCTCGGGCTGGCGATAGCGGTCACGGTGCTGACCAAGTTCGTGATGACCGGCTCCCTGGGCGGCCTGGGCAAAATGGTCGCCGCCGGGTTCCTCTATCTGCTGCCTCTCGTCGCGCTGCAAGCCATCGTGGAACGTCCCATGCGCGGCTGGATGGCTGCCGTCCGTTTCCCGATGGACTGGATCGTCTTCGTGGCCGTTAGACTCACCAGCGCCGCCGCGGGGGCGGCTGCGGGCAGTTTAATGATATGGCAGATGCGCCTGGAGAATCCGGCCGATCTGTCCACCATGAACCGGGTGGTGGTCGTCATGGTGGTGGTGCTCAACTGCGCCATGGAGCTGTACGCGAGCACGCGCAGCCGCCTCGAACAGCGCAACCGCCAGCTCGAGGAGCGGGTCGAAACCGAGAGCCGCGCGCTCCAACTTCATCAGGAGGATTTCGAGCGCGCCCGCGAAATCCAGCGGGCGCTCATGCCGGCCACGTTGCCGCAAATCCAGGCATGCGATCTGGCCGCCGGATGCCAGCCCGCCCGCATGGTGGGCGGCGACTACTTCGATGCCATCCGCCTCGGCGACGCCCGCGCGGCGATCGCCATCGGCGACGTTGCCGGCAAAGGCATGGCGGCCGCTCTGCTCATGTCCAACCTGCAGGCCATTGTGCGCGCCTTCGCTCCCGCGCTTTCGCCCTATGAGTTGTGCGCCAAAGCCAACCAGCTCATTGCCGGCAATGTCGCGCCGGGTAAGTATATTACGTTCTTTTACGCCGTCATCGACACGGCGCGTATGCGTCTCGATTACTGCAACGCAGGCCACAACCCGCCCATTCTGCGCCGCCGCGATGGCACGCTCGAGTCGCTCCGCGAGGGCGGACCCGTGCTCGGCGTCATACCGGCCGCCCGATACGCCGCCGATTCCGTCGAATTGGGCTCCGGCGACTGCCTGGTGCTCTACACCGATGGCATCAGCGAGGCCTTCAACGCCGCCGACGAGGAATTCGGCGAGGAGCGCCTGATCCGCGCGCTCGACCAGCCCGCCGGCCTCGCCGAAGAGAGCCGCCAGCGCATCATGGCCGCCGTGACCGAATTCTCGAACGGCAATTTCCACGACGACGCCACCATGATGATCGTCTCCATGCACTGAACTGTCCACCCAATCGTGGCGCGGGCTGTCAAGCCTGCTGAGTCGAGAGTCGTCTCGACTTTTCTTCGCTCCGCTTTTCTTTGCCCGCCGGTCTCCGGAGAAAAAAAGCCGAGACGACTCTCGGCTCAGCAGGCCGGACGGCCCGCGCCACGCGCTTGCTACAATCGAAAGTTCAACACGCATGTCTGAGGACTCCATACGGGAACTGGCCGCCGGTTCTCTCGAGCGGATTCGCGCCGCGCGCAATAACGAGGAACTGGAAGCCACGCGCGTCGAGGTGCTGGGCCGCAAGGGCGCGCTCGCTATCGCCGGCAAGGAAATGGGAAAGCTGGCGCCCGACGCGCGCGCCGCGTTCGGCAAGCTGCTCAACGGCGCCAAGCAGACGCTGGAGCAAGCTTACGAAGCGCGCAAGCGCAGCTTCGACGAGGAATCGCTGGCCCGCCGCCTGGACGGCGAATGGCTCGACCTCACGCTGCCCGCCCCCGGCCCGCGCCGCGGGCATCTCCATCCCATCACCCGCATCCAGCGCGAGCTCGAAGAGCTGTTCCGTTCGCTCGGCTTCGCGGTGCTCGACGGACCGGAGGTGGAAACCGAATATCACAATTTCGACGCGCTCAACATTCCGGCCACGCACCCGGCGCGCGACATGCAGGACACGTTCTGGCTGGAGGGCGGCAACCTGCTCCGCACGCACACTTCGCCGGTACAGGTGCGCGGCATGGAGCGGCTGGGCCCGCCGCTGCGCATGATCGCGCCCGGCCGCGCCTTCCGCAACGAGAGCGTGGACGCCTCGCACGAACACACCTTCTATCAGCTCGAAGGCATGATGGTGGATCGCGACGTTTCCGTGGCCCACTTACTCTATTTCATGAAAACCCTGCTGGCCGCCATCTTCCACCGCGAAGTAACCGTGCGGCTGCGGCCGGGATATTTCCCGTTCGTCGAACCGGGCTTCGAGCTGGATGTTCAATGCCTGATCTGCGGCGGCCCGGGCTGCCCTGTGTGCAAGCAGAGCGGCTGGGTGGAGCTGCTGCCCTGCGGCCTGGTGAATCCCAACGTGCTGCGGATGAGCGGCATCGATCCGGACGAGTGGAACGGCTTCGCGTTCGGCCTCGGCCTGACGCGCCTGGCGATGATGCGCTACGGAATTGACGACATCCGCCATTTGCAGGGCGGCGATTTGCGATTTTTGGAACAGTTTTGACGGTGCGATCTTGAAATTCTCTTACAACTGGATCCGTGAGCTGGTCGACGGTTTGGATTGCGCGCCGGCTCCGCTCGAGCGGCTCATTACCATGAAGACCGCCGAGTGCGAAGCGATCGAGCCGGCCGGCGCATTGCTCGCGGGCGCTGTACTCGCGCGCGTGGAAACCGCCGAGCCCATCGGCGCCGGCCACAACGTCAAGGCCATCGTGGACCTGGGGCCGCTCGGCCGCAAGACCGTGGTCTGCGGCGCGCCCAATTGCCGGCCCGGCGCGACGACGGTGTGGGCGCCGGTCGGCACGAAATTGATCGATGGCGTCGAAAGCGATGGCATGCTGGCCAGCGGCGCCGAGCTCGGAATCAACAAGGACCACTCCGGCATCATCCAAATCGCCGGCGCGCCCGGCGCCCCGGTGCCCGGCTGCGCGCCTGACAGCATCATCGAAATCGATAATAAGTCGCTCACTCACCGGCCGGATCTGTGGGGCCACGTTGGGATGGCGCGCGAAGTCGCGGCAATTTTGGGGCACAAGCTGGTCGATCCCGTGAAGGTGGACCTGCTTCCGAGCGGCGCCAGCCGCGTGAAGATCGCCATCGGAGATTTCGACCTGTGCCCGCGTTACAGCGCGCTCGAATTCGAAAATGTCACCGTGCAGCCGTCGCCGGCCTGGCTCGAATACCGGCTGAGCGCGCTCGGGCTGAACCCCATCAGCAATATCGTCGATATGACCAACCTGTTGATGGCAGAACTGCCCCAGCCAACGCACGCCTTCGACGCCGATAAGCTTTCCGGCGATACCATCTTCATCCGGAACGCGCATCCGGGCGAGCGGTTCCGCGGCTTGAATAACGAAGACTACGTGCTCGACGCGAGCAACCTGGTGATCGCCGACGCTTCCGGCGCCATCGCGCTGGCCGGCGTGATCGGCGGCGCGTCCACCGCCATCAATGACAAGACCACGCGAGTGGTGCTTGAAAGCGCCAACTTCCAGGCCGCTTCCATCCGCAAGACCTCGTCCGCGATGAAGCTGCGCACCGACGCCTCCATCCGCTACGAAAAAGCCCAGGACCCTGCCAACACGGTGCGCGCCCTGGCCCGCGCCGTGGAACTGCTGCGCGAGATCTCGCCGGGCATTCGCGTGGTGGGCGGCGTGGCGGACCAGATGAAAGAGATGCCCGCGCCGCCGCCCATCGAGTTGCGCCTGGAGTGGCTGGGCCGCAAGCTGGGCCGCGCGCTGGAGCCGGCCGAAGTCCGCCGGATTCTCGAAAGCCTCGAATTCGGCGTCGCGGAGTCGAAGGTGGGTGTGTTTTCGGTTTCCGTGCCTTCCTGGCGCGCCACCAAAGACGTTTCGATGGCCGACGACCTGGTGGAAGAAGTCGGCCGCATGATCGGGTACGATTCCATCGCGCCGGTGGCGCCGCTGGTGGCCGCCGCCGTGCCGCCCTCGAACCCGGAGCGCAAGTTCCAGCACGAGGTGCGCGACGCGATGGTGGATCTCGGCTTCACCGAGGTCTACAATTACTCGTTCGTCAGCGAAGAAGCCGTGCGCGTGTTCGGCTTCGCGCCGGAAGCGCACCTGCGCGTGACCAATCCCATCGCGAGCGACCAGGCCCTCATGCGCGCCTCCCTGTTGCCGGGCCTCTGGCACAACATCCAGGAAAACAGCAAGCACCGCGACGTGTTCCGCATTTTCGAAATCGGCCTGGAGATTCACAAACGCGAGCGGGGCTTGCCCGGCGAAGTGCCGCACCTCGCGGCGGCGCTGTTCGCGCGGCAGGGCGATGGCGCGGCGGGCCTGGACGAGATCCGCCACGCGGCCGAATGCCTGATGCCGGGAGCGCAGGCGCAGCCGGCCGCTGCGCGATCCTACGAGCACCCGGCGCGCGCCGCCGACATCCTCTGGAAGGGCGAACGCGTAGGCCGCGTCTTCGAGCTGCACCCGTCGCTGATCGAAACCGGCCGTGCGGCCGTGCTCGATCTCGATCTGGACCGCGTGCACGCGCTCGCCGCCGCCGAGCTCCGCTATACGCCCATCCGCCGCTATCCCTCCTCGGCCTTCGATCTGTCGGTGATTGCCGGCTTGCGCGACCCCGCCGGCGAATTGCAAACCAAGCTGCGCTCCTTCGCCGGTCCGCTGGTGGAATCGATCGAGTTCCTGCGCCAGTATTCCGGACCGCCGCTCGAAGCCGGACAAAAGAGCGTCTCCTTCCGCCTGACCGCCGGCTCGCCCGACCGCACGCTTTCGAACGATGAGACCAGCGCCATCCGCGCCCGCATTATTGAAGGCATGTGGGCCCTAGGCTACGAACTGCGCGTCTGAGCCGGTAGGACAGGCCATCGCCTTTTGTGGCCTGTCAAGCCGCGCTAAGGCACGAAGGTTGACAGACGACCCAAAACGGTCGTCCGTCCTACCGTACGCGACATCGAGGGTACGAACGGCGCGCTTGAGAGCGGACTACAGGCCCTCCAGCAGCACCTCTCCGACCGCTTCGAGCACGTCCCCAACCGCCTCACCGAGGAGTGACAGCAACTCGGGGACGTCCGGCCACTGAAAGTCCGCGAGACTCTGGCGGAGCCCACCTCCGTCCTCATGCAGCAGCTTGAACCGCGGGCCTTCCACACAAACAGATACGCCAAGGCGGCATATCAGGTTCCTCGGCCTGAGGCCCGAGATGGCGACGCGGCGGTAGCGCATTGGCTACAATTCATTCATGACGACCTTTCGACTTCTCATCACGCTAGTCACCATCCTCTTCCTGACGTTGCCCCTGGCTGGTCAGACCCAGCCAACCGCACCCGCTAACCCGCTGACCGCCGACGCGCGCGAAGCGTGGGGGTTCGTGAAGGACATCGTCCTGCGCGCAGCCGAGAAGATGCCGGAGGAAAATTATTTATTCAAACCCGTGCCCGAGGTCCGTTCCTTCAGTCAACTGGTCGCACACATCGCCAACGCGCAGAACCAGATCTGCGCGCAGACGAAAGGCGTGGCCGCCCCGACGGTCCCCCAGACCGACAAGGCCACCAAAGCCGACTTGGTCGCCGCGCTGAAGGAATCCGACGCGTTCTGTGACGCCGCGTTCGAGGGCCTGACCGACGCCCACGCCGCCGAACAGGTGAAGATTTACGGCCGGAACCGCACCCGCCTGACCGGCCTCTACATGCTCTCATTCCACGGTTACGAGCACTACGGCAACATCGTCACTTACATGCGCCTCAAAGGCCTGGTGCCGCCCACGAGCGAGCCGCGCAAGTAGTGGCGAGCTAACGGAGCCGCGACCAAAGGGAGCGGTCCTGCTGAAGGGAACGTCCGCCATCCAAGCGACTCCTTCGATTCATCCGACCACACTTGCCTCCCGTGGCCGCCGCTTGGCGAAACCGGCCGCTCCCTTTGGTCGCGGCTCCGTTAGGGCGTAGGTTGACAGGCGGAAGCGCCTGTCCCACTTTGCGGGCGAGTGGGGCAGGCGCTTCCGCCTGCCAACCGGTCCTACGCCCGCCTACGCATCTCGGCGCGGGCTTCGGCCTCGGCGGTGCGGGCGCGCTCGGTTTCGCGCTTATCGTGCAGCTTCTTGCCTTTGGCCACCGCCAGTTCGCACTTGATGCGGCCTTGCTTGAGGTACATCTTGGTGGGAATCAGAGCCAGGCCTTTTTCCCGCGTGATGCCCAGCAGCTTGTCGATTTCCCGCCGGTGCAGCAGCAGCTTGCGGTTGCGAACCGGGGGATGGTTTTCGCGGTTGCCGTGCGAGTACTGGCTGATGTGAGCGTTCAACAGCCACGCTTCGTTGGCGATCACCGCGCCGTAGGCGTCTTTAAGCTGAACTTTCCCGTCTTTGGCGGCCTTCACTTCGGTCCCGGTGAGCACCATGCCGGCCTCGAAGCGGTCCATCAGGAAGTAGTTGTGACGCGCCTGCCGGTTATCGCTGAGGATCTTGAATCGCGCGTCTTTCTCGTCCGCCAATTTTGTTCTCCACGCCCCGAGCCCCAGGCGCGTCAATGCTTTTAGATGTCCCCGGACAAGCGAAGTGCGACTTCATCTTAGCATAGGGTTCGCGAGAGGCCTGACGGAAGCAGGAACATGCTCTTTTTCAATCGTTTAACCGCAGTCTGGCTGGCCGCCGCGATGCTCGCGCCGCTGGCTCCTCTGGAAGCCAGAACCCGCAAGGGCGACAAGTACCTGGCCGAAGGCCGCATCGCGGAGGTCAAGAAAGACTGGGACGCGGCGCTGGCCTCTTACGAGAAAGCGCTGTCCGAAGATCCGGCCGAGATGACCTACCAGATGGCCACCGAAAAAGCCCGCTTCCAGTGCGCGCAGGTGCACGTCGACAAAGGGCTGCGCTTGCGCGGCCAGGGACAACTGGACGAGAGCCTGGCGGAGTTCCAGAAGGCCTACGGCATCAACCCAGGCTCGGCGATCGCCGCTCAGGAAGTCGATCTCACCCGGCAGATGATCGAGCGCGAACACAAGCGCCAGGCGGCCACCGGCAAGGAAGCGCCGCCGGCCGAGCGGGCCCTGACCCCGGTGCAGGAATACCATCGGCAGGAACAGGAACGCCTGGGCCGGCTGATGGGCGTACCCGAGCTGAAACCGCTCAATCCCCAGCCGATCAACCTGAAGATGAACAACAAGACCCGGGTTTTGTTCGACACCGTGGCCAAGTACGCGGGCCTCAACCTGCTATGGGATCCCGATTACCAGGTACCGTCCGGGGACAAGGGGTTCAACGTGGAATTCAACGATTCCACCATCGAGCAGGCGCTGGATTATCTCGCGGTGCTCACGCACTCTTTCTGGAAGCCGATTTCGTCCAACACCATTTTCGTCGCCAATGAGACCCAGCAAAAGCGGCAGGCTTACGAAGAGCAGGTGGTCAAGGTTTTCTACTTGCAGAATATTCAAAGCGACACGGAGCTGAACGAAGTGGTCACCTTGCTCCGCACCGTGGCCGATCTGCAAAAGGTCGCCCCGTATAAAGGGCAGAATGCGATCATCGCGCGCGGCGAGGCGGACAAGGTGGAGCTGGCGGAGAAGATCATCAACGACATCGATAAACCCAAGGCCGAAGTGGTGGTGGACCTGATGGTGATCGAAGCCAGCACCACTTTCAGCAAACAGATCACGGCGGCGATCGCCTCCACCGGGTTGAACCTGCCGCTGTCGTTCAACCCGCGCTCCAGCATCCAGGTGCAGAGCAGCACCAGCAGCAACAACTCGACCAACAACACCAACACGTCCAACACGTCCGGCCTCACGAACACCACCGCGACCACCAGCAGCAGCACTACTGGAACTCTGGTTCCGCTCAACCAGCTTTCGCGCATCAGCAGCGCGGACTTCGCCACTACTCTGCCCGGCGCGCTGTTGCAGGCGGCGCTGAGCGACGCCGGTTCGAAGATCCTGCAAGCGCCGCAACTGCGCAGCATCGACAATATCAAAGCCACGCTGAAGATCGGCACGAAAGAGCCGATTGCCTCCGGCAGCTTCCAGCCGGGCGTGGCCGGAGTGGGTGTCAATCCGCTGGTGAACACGCAGTTCACGTACCAGGACGTGGGCGTCAACGTGGAACTCACGCCACGCGTGCACGAGAACGGCGACGTCACCATGCACATCGACCTGGATATCTCGACGATCGTCGGTTACGCGAATTTGGGCGGCGTCAGCCAGCCAATTATCGGTCAGCGCAAGGTGCAGCACGACATCCGCATGCGCGAGGGTGAAGTGGGACTGCTGGGCGGGCTGATCAATGCCGAGGACGACAAAACCGTGACCGGAATTCCCGGCCTCGCCAGCATTCCGCTGCTGGGCAACCTATTTAAGGGCTCCAGCGTCAATCACAACCGCGACGAGCTGATGATCGTGGTGATCCCGCACGTGATCCGGCAGCCCGCAATGACCGCGGAGAACCTGCGCACCGTCGCCGTGGGCACCACTACCGTCACTCATCTGAGCCGCGCGCCGAGGCCACAGGAGAGCCCCGTGGCGCCAACGCCGTCGGTGGCCGACATGCAGCCTCCGCCGCCGCCGAGCCCGGTGGCGCCGGCAACTGTTCCGGCGGTGAACAACCCGTTGCCGGTTCCGCCGGCCGCTGGCATGCCGCCGGCGACGGCGCCGCCGTTTGCGCCGGGAGCCGAGCCTCCGCCCACCGGCGGCCCTCCTACGGCGGATTTCAATGGCCCGACCCGCGTCTACTTCAAGCCGGGGCACGTGGATGCGGCGGCCGGCGGCGCCTTCACGGTGGCCGTGACGCTCGAGAACGGGCTGGACGTGGCCTCCGCGCCGATGAGTCTCGAGTTCGATCCGAAGCTGCTTCACCTGAACGACATCGCGCTGGGCGGCCTGCTTTCCGCGGGCGGCCAAAAACCGGTATTCAACAAGAACATTCAGAACGATCGCGGAGCCGCCAGCGTGATTCTCAACGTGATCCCGGACAACCCCGGCGTTACCGCGGCTTCGGGCACGCTGGTCACGCTCAACTTTCAGGCGGTGGCCGCGGGCAGCGGCACCGTCACCATACAATCGTTGGCGGTGAAGAATTCCCGCGGCAGCGTCATTCATACCGGCAGCCCGCAGCTCACCGTCACGGTCAAATAAGAGGCGGCATGCGGCGGCGGAAGCAAAGCGGATTGACCTTGGTGGAGCTGATCGTAGCGTTCACCATCATGCTGATCCTCACCGCCATGTCGGTGCCGCTGGCGCGCGCCAAGGTGCGGGCACAGCGCGAGCGAGCGCTGCGCTATGCGCTCGACGACATGCGCCTGGCCATCGACAAATACAAAGACTACTGCGACGCGGGGTTTTTCGGACCGCACAGGCAGGACACCAACTGCTGGCCCGAGACGCTGGAGTCGCTGGTGGAGGGAGTCAAAATGGCCAGCTCCGCCGACGACAAGAAGCTCAAACTGCTGCGCCGCATTCCGCGCGACCCGTTCACCAACACAACCGACTGGGGCCTGCGCAGCGATCAGGACGACCCCACGTCGACGAGCTGGGGCGGCCAAAACGTTTTCGATGTGTACAGCAAGACCGATCAGAAGGCGCCCGATGGAACGGCATATTCGGAGTGGTGAGCGCCCGCGGCGCGGGAGCCGCGGCTTCACGTTTGTCGAGCTGATGGTGGTGATCACGATCATCGTGATCCTCATCAGCATGGCCATCCCGATCTACCAGAAGTCGATCATCCGCGCCAAGGAGAGTGTGCTGGCCAACAACCTATTCACCCTGCGCACGGTGATCGACAACTACACTTACGACAAGGAAAAGGCGCCGCAGGCGCTACAGGACCTGGTGAGCGAGGGCTATCTCAAGGATGTGCCGATCGACCCGATGACCGGCGACAATTCGAGCTGGAAGATCGTGATGGAAGACGCCAGCCAGGCGCTCAACCAGGCCGAACCCGGCATCTTCGACGTGCACAGCGGCTCGGACAAGATGGGCCTGAACGGCGTAGCGTACGCGGAGTGGTAGAGCCACGAGCAATCGCTCCGAACGGAGCCGCGACCGTTAGGGAGCGGGCGGTCCATCCGACGAGTACCATATCGCGCTATTGAAGACCTACCCGAGCGCCGATTCAATGGCCCCTATCAGTTCGGGGGATTCGGGAGACACCTTGGAGCCGAAACGGGCTATCACCTTTCCGTTTCTGTCCGCCAGGAACTTCGTGAAGTTCCAGCGAATCTCGCCGCCGGTGGATGGATTGGCCTTCTTATCGGTCAGGAACTGGTACAGCGGCGTCTTGTCCCTACCCTTCACCGACACCTTAGCGAACAGGGGAAACGTCACTTGGTATTTGGTGGAGCAGAATGCCTGAATCGCTTCGTTGGTCCCCGGCTCCTGCCACAGGAAATTGTTGGCGGGAAATCCCAGCACGACGAAACCCCTGTCCTTGTATTTTTTATACAGGGCTTCCAGACCCGCGTATTGAGGTGTAAAACCGCATCGGCTGGCCACGTTGACGATCAGCGCCACCTTGCCTTGGAATTGCGCCAAAGGAGCCGGTTGGCCGTCGATGGAATTCAAAGTGAATTCGTGGATGCTGGAAGCCGCGGAATGCGATTTCGAAGGAAACAGCGATCGCGGGAGCAGAGCCGACAGCCTCACACTGATAGAGATGCCCGCGCACGCGGCGCGATGCAGATTCATTCTGCGTTCATTCGGGAGTTTTCCGGCTGGCGATCCAGGCGTCGATCTTGGCTTCCAGCATATCGAGCGGCAGCGGACCCTGGTCCAGCACCGCGTCATGAAAAGCCCGCAGATCGAACTTCGCTCCTAACTCCCGCTGCGCGCGTTCGCGGAGCGCGAGTATCTTCATCTGTCCCATCTTGTAGGAAAGCGCCTGCGCCGGCCACGCAATGTAACGATCCACTTCGGTCTCGATGTTCTGATCGTCCATCGCCGTGTGTTGGTGGAAGAAGTCGACCATCTGCTGGCGCGTCCAGTGCTTGGCGTGGACGCCCGTATCGACTACCCACCGCACGGAGCGCCACATCTCATTCTGCAAGCGCCCGTACTCACTGTACGGATCGCGATAGAAGCCGACTTCTTTTCCCAGGCGCTCGGCGTAGAATGCCCACCCTTCGGTATACGCATTCAGATCCAGGCCATACTTGCGAAATGGCGCCAGGCCGGTGAGTTCCTGCGCGATCGAAAACTGCAAGTGATGTCCGGGGACTCCTTCGTGATAAGCGATCGCTTCCACGTTGAGCAGCAGCCGTTTCTCCGGCGCATACTCGTTCACGTTGATCCGCCCGGGGCGCGATCCATCTCCGGCGCCCGGCGAGTAATCGGCGGGAACGCTGTCGGCGCTGCGAAATGCCTCCATCGGCGCCACGATTAACTTGGTCCTCGGCAGATGTCCGAATAGCTCCGGCAGCTTCCCATACATCTGGTCGCGATACTGCGTGTACAGGTCCAGCAGTTGCTGCCCGCTCATGGCGTGCAGTTTCGGGTCCCGCAGGATGTGGCCGTTGAACGATTTCAGATCGCTGAAACCCTGCGCCTTGGCGATCGCCAGCATCTGGGTCTCAATCTCCGCCACGCTATGCAAGCCAAGCTGGTGAATCTGGTCGGCGGTGAAATCGCTGGTGGTTTCGTGACGCACCGCGAAGCGGTAGCGCGCTTCTCCGTCGGGCAAGGCCCACACGCCAGGATCGAGCCGCCCGTGCGGCGCGTAATCATCTCTCACGAACCTGGCGAACTTCGCGTAGGCCGGCGCAACCGCGTCCTTCACCGCGCTTTCGATTCCTTCCCGCAGCGGTTTCCGCTCTGCCTCGGAGATAGAATCGGGAAACTTGCGCAGCGGCTCGGTGAACGGACCCTTGTCGAGCGCGTAACCGGCGATCTCCTGCGCCTGCCCGGACACTTTCTCGAGCAGATACCGCGGCGGCATGCGGTGGTCGCGCAGCCCGTCGCGCATGTGTCCCATCGCCTCGTCGAGCACGCGCGGGATCTGGCGCAGGCGGGCCGTGTAGTCCCGGTAGTCTTTCGCGTTGCGGAAGGGCGTATCGAGTGCCAGCGAAGCGTATCCCAGGTGAACGCCGCCAAACTGCGTCGCCGGCATCTCCCAGTCCTTGAATGGCGCGCTCTCGAGCGCTTCCCGCAAGCTGCGCAGCATCAGCGCGCGGTTGAGCTTCTCCTGCTCGGGAAAGCCGGTGACATCGACCGCTTCGAAGCGCGCGAGCGACTGGCGAGCGTGCTCGAGATCGGCGGCAATCGCCTGGTCGGAGAAATCGCTCAGCCGGTCGTTGTACCGGTTGTCCCCAACATGAGTGGCAAGTTCCGGCTGCGTACGCAGCGTGTACTCCCACTCATCGTTAAGCAGACGATTCAGTTCCGCCCGGCGAGCTTCCAGCGTCTTCCCGCCGCCCTGGGCGAACAGCGGGACAAGTTGAGCCATAGCAAAAAAAACAATCACAAGCGATGCGTGCACGATGCAAGCCTCCGCAACCTATATTCTAGTCTCGCCTTGTGGGGCAGGATGTCATCCTGCGGCGGGTTGATTAACCCGCCCGGAGTGTCGCCAACATTCCCAATCGGCCCGCAGCTCACCAAGCTGCTCCACAAACAAGCACCTTCGCGGACGTCGCGCGACAATAGTGACATGCGCCTTTCGAATCGTTGCTACGCAGTTACCGGGCTTGGATACTCGCCGCCCTGGTGCGTGAATGCGGGCTTTGTGGTTGGGGACAACCTGACGCTGGTGGTAGACACCGGCGGCAACATGTTAGCGTCACAAACCGTCCACGGATACGCCTCCGCCGCGCGGCCGGGAAACCAACTGCGCGTCGTCAATACGGAGAAGCACTTCGATCACATCGGCGGGAACGGCTTCTTTCGCGAGCGCGGGATCGACGTGTGGGGCCACGCTGCGGCTGTGCGAACGGCCGATGAGTTTCAAGCCGAAATCGCGGAGTTCAACGATGCCATCCCCAACCACGCCCGGCGGGAACGCGGTGAGGCGCGAGCGTTCTTTCATGGCACGCACCTGGTAAATTCGAACCGCCAGATTCACGGCGACACCCGGTTCGACCTGGGCGGCAGCACGGTGGAGATACTCCTTACGCCGGGACATACGGCGACTAATCTTTCGGTTTGGGTGCCCGATGACGGAGTCTTATTCACTGGCGATTGCATGATTAGCGAGTATCTTCCGAACCTGGACGCTGGAACGCCCGGCGATTGGCAGATATGGCTCGAATCGCTCAAGCGAATCGAGTCGCTCAAGCCCGCTACCGTTGTCGCCGGCCACGGCCCGGTCGCCCGAGGCGGCGAGGTCCAAGCAATCGTGGATACAGTGCGGCGCGTGCTTCAAGAATCTATCGCACGCGGTTACTCGCCAACGGCGGACCCGAAAGATGGGTCAGCGTGAACGGCGCAGTTAGCCACTCAGTTCAGGCTGTCCCCCTTTCCGGTTGTCCCCCTTCCGGCTTCTTCCGGCTCGACTCAGTTCAGGCTGTCCCCCTTCCGGCCCCGAAAGATGGGTCAGCGTGAACGGCGCAGTTAGCCACTCAGTTCAGGCTGTCCCCCTTTCCGGCTTTCCCGGCGCTATTGGACCGGCATTTTGGTCGAGATCCCTACTTCGACAGGGCATAATAGCGTGGGTCTCGCCGGAGGATCCCGAGAACTCAAGAATCATAATCGACTGCAACGTATTCCCCGGCAACAGCGGAGGGCCCGTGTTTAGAATCCCCACTGGCGTCGACCAGTTTGGGAATCTGGTCATGGGCGGTCCGTTGAGATTCCTTGGAATCGTGAGCCAGGGGCGGAAGGAGTTTGGCACGGTAGCTATGGACGGAAGACCCGTGGAATTCCGCAGTCCAGATGGAAGGGCGCACCCCATGTTGTCGTCGTCGTGGATCGGCGTGGGGGTAGTCGAGCCCGCCGCCAAGGTCAAACGATTAATACTTGAAGCCGAGAAGAAGTAGCAGGATAAGGAAATCTTGATTTTCAGAAACTCGTGACAGGTCACGTGTTTCCGTTCCCCTGCCCGAGCGCAATTGATAGCGCCTCCGTATAGCGGGGAAGGGACACGGGCGCATTTTCTCGGGGATCCGAGGCCGGACGGAGGACCTTCGCCGCCAGCCGAGCGATATCTCACTCCGCCGCCCCATGCCGCCTCAGCAAATCCACCCCGCGGGGGTTGCCGTGCTGCTCGGCTTGGCGGGCGTGGCGCCAGGCGGCTTGGTAATCGCCGCTAACGGCGTATATCTCGGCGAGGGCGGTGTGGGCGTCGGCGAATGTGGCGTCTAGGCGCACGGCTTCTAATAACAAACCCAGCGCTTGCTCGGTGCGGTTTTCCATGCGGTAGAACTGCGCCAGGTGATAATAGGGCTGCGGGTTGGATGGCTCGCGCTCGATCCACTTACGCAGCCCGTCTATCTGCTGCACTGTTTCGTGGCTCAGTGCGAACTCGACTACCTCTTTCCGCCAGAAGCTCATCGGCGACTCCCAATCAGGAGGATTCTTACATCGGCCACGTTAGTGTTGGTTGGCCCCGTGATTACCAGGTCGCCCAGCGCTTCGAAGTAATGATAGGAATCGTTGGCGTCCAGATAGCGGCGGGCGTCCGGCTTGCGGCCGAGCGTGTCTCCGTCGGCGATGGCGCCGGCCGCGTCGGTGGGTCCATCGGTGCCATCGGTGCCGGCGCTGAACACCACCACGTTGTCGAGGCCGGCAATATCGAGCGCCGCCGCCAGCACGAATTCCTGGTTGCGGCCGCCGAGCCCATCGCCGCGCAGCGTGACGGTGGTTTCGCCGCCGGTGATGATGCAGGCGGGCGGCTTCACCGGCCGGCCGGACTCCGCCACTTCGCGGGCGATGGCCGCGTGCATGCGAGCGATCTCGCGCGTCTCGCCCGCGATCGAGCTCGATAGCACCAGCGTGCGAAACCCAAGCTCGCGAGCGTGGCGCGCCGCGGCAGCGAGCGCCAGGCGGTTGCCGCCGATTACCGTATTGCGGACGCGTGCGAAGAGCTTGTCGCCCGGCTTGGGAGTCTCGTCGATGGCGCCGGCTACGCCTCGGTCGATGCGGATGCGAGCGGCTGCCGGAATTCTTTCGCGAATGCCGTAGCGGTCGAGCACGGCGGCTGCTTCGAGAAAGGTCGATGGATCGGGCGCCATCGGGCCGGAGCCGATCACGTCCGGATTGTCGCCGATCACATCGGAAACCAGCAGCGCTTCCACGCGTGCCGGCCACGCCAGGCGCGCGAGTTGGCCGCCCTTGATGGCCGACAGATGCTTGCGAACGCAATTGATTTCGTGGATATCGGCGCCGCACTTGAGCAGCAGCCGTGTGACGTCCTGCTTTTCGGCCAGGGTGACGGGCGGCGCGGGCAGCGGCAGCAGGGCCGAAGCTCCGCCCGAGATCAGGCACAGCACCAGATCGCCCGCGCCAGCTATGGCCGCGATCTCGGCGATGCGTTCGGCGCCGGCCACGCCGCGCTCATCCGGCACAGGGTGGCCGCATTCGTTCAATTCGATGCGGCGCAGCTTTGCGATGTGGCCGTACTTGACGTTCACCAGGCCGCCGGTCACGAGCCGCCCCAACGCGCGCTCGGCGGCGCGCGCCATGGAAGCACCCGCCTTGCCAGCGCCGATTACATACACGTGGCGGAAGCGGGAATAGTCGCGGCGCGCGAGGTAGCGCATCACCGCTCGGTGTGGATCGGCCGCGCGCAACGCGGCGCGAAAAATTCGGGCGGCCTGGAGCCGCAGCGTGCGCTTGGTCATCGGAAAAATGGGTGCGCCAGAATGGCGGCGGCGACGGCTTCCGGATCGTCCGTCTCGATGGGGATGTGGACGTCGGCCAGCCGGTAAATGTCGCGGCGCTCCTGGAACAGAGCCGCCAGTTTTTCGGGATCGCGCGCCAGCGGCCGGTGGGCGGCCTGCGCTACGCGGCGCGCGATGCGCTCGAAATCGCAATCCAGCCAGACGCTCACGCCGTTGCCGGACGCCAGCTCGCGATTGGCCGGACTGATGAACGCGCCGCCGCCCAGCGCCACCACGGCCGCGCGTCCGCGCTCAATCGAGCGCACGTGCTGCGCCAGCATCTCGCTCTCGATGCGGCGGAACTCGGCTTCGCCGCGGGTATCGAAAATGTGCGCGATGGTGGTCTTCTCGGCCGCCTCGATTTCGTCGTCGAGGTCGAAGAAATTCCAGCCCAGCCGGCGCGCCAGGTGGCGTCCCACGGTGGATTTGCCGCTAGCCATGAAGCCCAACAGGTAGATGCCCGGAGTTTGCTTGAGCCGAAGGTTCATGCCGTTCCATTCATGCGCGCCATGCGCGCTTCCACGGCGCGCGGCAGCAGGCGCGCCAGGGCCACCAGCAGCCATCCCACGCGCGGCGTCATCACCGTGCGCGCGTCGCGCTCCACCCCGCGTCGGATATCCGCCGCGCATTCGGCGGCGGTGATGGCGAACCGCCGGCCCTTCACCATTTGCGGCGGAACTTCGCCCACGGCGCGCCGCTGGAATTCGGTGAGCACGTAGCCGGGGCACACCAGCATGGTGCGTATGCCATCGCGGCGCAGCTCCATGCGCAGCCCCTCGGTGAGCGCGCCGACGGCGTATTTGGACGCGCTGTATACCGTCAGCCAGGGCAGCACGATCTTGCCGCCGATCGAGCCCACGTTGACGATGGCGCCGCTCCGCCGCGCGCGCATGTGCGGCGTCACAAGTCGGATCATGCCGAGCAGCGCGAAGAAGTTTAGTTCCATCAGCCGGCGCACCTCGACTTCCGGCGCTTCCCAGGACGGAATGTACAAGCCGACGCCGGCGTTGTTGATGAGGATATCGATTGCGCCAAATCGGTCGAGCGTCCGCTCCACCACGCGGCGCCGCACGGCTTCATCGGTCAGATCGCCGGCCGTGATCAGCGCCTCGGCGCCGCCCGCGGCGCGGCGCAATCCTTCTTCGGAGCGGGCGCACAAAGAGAGCTTCGCGCCGGCGCGCGCAAACTCAGCGGCGCAGGCGGCTCCGATGCCTTCCGAAGCGCCGGTGATGAGAGCGACATGGCCGTCGATCTTCATAACATTGATCTGGGCCAGCTAAAGCGTGCCCTACCTGAGAAACGCCATAATAGTAGCATGCCTTCGCGGCTGCTCCCATTGTTCCCCTTGCAGGTGGTGGTGTTTCCGCGAACGCGGCTGCCGTTGCACATTTTCGAAGAGCGTTACAAGCTCATGGTAGGGGAAGCGATCCGTCAGGAAGAGGAGTTCGGCATCGTGCTCGCGCGGGAACAGGGTATTGTGAGCGCCGGTTGCAGCGTGGCCGTGGAGAAGGTGATCGAGCGCTATCCCGACGGGCGCATGGATATTCTCACGCGCGGCCGGCGGCGTTTCGAAATCGTATCGCTCGATGAAGAGCTGGACTATCTGCGGGCTGAGGTCCAGTATTTCGACGATGAGGATCAGGCGCAGCCGGAACCCGAAATCCGGAAACAGGTGCTGCGCCATTTCCGCTTGTTGCAGAAACTCGGCAGCGCACGCCCCCGCGGCGAGCTGGACCTGGCGGACCCGCAGCTCAGTTTTCAACTGGCGCAGGCGCTGCCCGACCTCGATTTTCTCAGTGTGCTGTTGCGGCAGCGGTCGGAAGCTTCCCGGCTCAAACAGCTCAATCAATATCTGGCGGATTACGTTCCGCGGCAGCGCGCCATCGAGCGCGTGCAGGGGGTCGCGCCGACCAACGGGTTCGGCGGCAAACGCAGGGAGCTGTAGGGTGAGGATGCTGATCCGTCGCGATGGGACGCGCCGTTCGCCGGCCTTCGCGGCTTCGGCGCTGCTGCACCTGTCGGCGCTGCTGGCGGTTGTGCTCAGCCCGGCCGCGCCGCCGGCAGACCCGCGCCCGGTGTACAACCAGGAGATCCGGCCCTACGAATCGCATATCATCTGGTATAACTTGCGCAAGAAGCTGCCGGAGGTCAAGCCGGCCGTGCTGCCGGGGGCGAAACCGCCGCGGGCGATCCGTCCGTTCCAGCAACAGATTGTGGCGGGGCAAATCGAGCTGCCGCGCCCGCCGCAACTGATCCGCGTTCCCGCGCCGCAGATTCCGCTGGCCCAGCCTCTCAAGCTGCCCAACCTGCTGGCCGTCGCGCCGTCGAAACCGGTGCGGCCCTTCGTGCCGCCGCCGGACCGCGCGCGGCCCATCGAAGAGCGCCCGTTGCCGGCCGCACCGCAGATTCACGCCGCCGTTTCTCCGCGCGAGTTGGCGCTCGACCTGGCGGCGCCGCACCCGCGCCCGCTGCCCTTCATCCCGCCGGCGCCGCTCAAGTCCGAGCCGGCACTCGGTGCGCTGCCAGCCGCGCCGGTGGTCGCGGTGGCCGCGCCGACGGCGGACATGCCGCGTATTCCGCGCGGCTTTAGCGCGCCGCCGGAGAAAAAGCCGAAGCCGGCTGCCGCCGCCGATCCGGCGCTGGCCGCCGACAGCGCCCCGGTGGTGGTGGCGCCGTCCGCGCAATCCACTTTGGCCATCGTGGGGCTCACGCCGATCGACACTCCCGAGATTCCCAAGCCGCCCGGCTCGCATGAGGCCGGCTTCTCGGCCGGTCCGCGCCCGAAGCCGGAAGGCGGCACGACGGCTCCGCCCGGCGCGGCCGTGGTGGTTCCGGACCTGATGGCGCATGGCGGCGCGCAGGATGCCAACGCGGCTATCCTCGCCGAGCTCCGCCCCTTGACCCGCGAAAGAATCGTGGCGGAGATGCTGGCCGGCCGCGCCAGCGCCCAGCCGCCCGCGGCTCCGGTATCCGCCCGCATCGTCAAAGCGCCCGATCCGCGTCTCGAGGGCCGCGCCGTCTACACCATCTCCATCCAGATGCCCAACGTCACCAGCTTCTCGGGAAGCTGGATGGTGTGGTTCGCCGAACGCCGGCCGCTCGCGGGAGCGCCGCCGGCCGATATGCAGTCGCCCGTCGCGCTGCGCAAGGTCGATCCCAAGTACTATCGCGATGCCGTCTATGACCGCGTCGAAGGCTCCGTCCGCCTGTTCGCCGTGATCCGCAAGGACGGCCAGGTGGATGCGATTGAAATCATCCGCGGGATCGACAATCGCCTGGACCGCAGCGCCGCCGAGGCGCTGGCCAAGTGGCAATTCGAGCCCGCCAAACGCGGCGGCATTCCGGTGGATGTGGACGCGGTCTTCGAAGTGCCTTTCCGCCTGGCTCCCCGATCCGAACAGAAATGACGCCTCAATTCCTAATCATCGATGCCGACGATACGCTGTGGGAGAATAACATCTATTTCGAGCGCGCCTTCGACGACTTTGTCGAGTTCCTCGATCACTCGAGGCTCTCGGCGCCCGAGATTCGCGCCGTGCTGGACGCCATCGAGGAATCGAATGCCCGCATCCACGGCTACGGCACGCTCAATTTCGGCCGCAATCTGCGCCACACGTATGAGCGGCTGGCCGAGCGCGACGTGCGGCCGGAGGACCTGGAGACGGTGATGGGATTCGCCGAGCGCATCTTCGAGTGCCCGATGGAGACCATTGCCCAAGTTCCAGAAACGCTCGCCTACCTGGCCGCGCGCCACGACCTCACGCTATTCACCAAGGGTCATCCCGACGAACAGACGCTGAAGATCGACCGCTCCGGCCTGCGAGAATATTTTCAGCACACCGCCATCGTCAAGGAGAAGGACGCCGACGCATACCGCCGGCTGGTGGCCGAGCGCGGCATGGATCCGGCGCGCACATGGATGATCGGCAACAGCCCGAAGTCCGACATCAACCCCGCGCTGGCCGCGGGCCTGCATGCGGTCTTCGTTCCCCACGCTCACACATGGGTTTTGGAGAAGCAGGAGATCGCCGAAGCGGACGGCCGCCTGCTGGTGGTCGAGCGGTTCGAGGATTTGCGCAAGCACTTCTGAAACCTGCAAATGAGGCGTGCGTCCGGCTGCTTCGCGGCAGGCTGGGCCCGGAATGCCCTTCGCCTACAATTGCGAGACGGCGTTCTTGGAGATCTGGTCTTCCGGCGAGGCTGGCTGTCCTGTCACGACGGAAGCAATGCGCGACGACCTTTGTTGCCGCCGGATGCGGGCGCGCGCAATCGCGCGGGCAGTCTGGGCGATCGCTGCGCAGGCCGCCAGCAACACGAGGCCGACGACTACCAGTGCCGTAGTTTGGTTCATCCCAGCTTATAGAGTACGGGTCGGACCGCTGGTATTAAAGTGCCCGGAGTACCCGGCCCGTCCTGGTACCCGCCGTGTAAAGAATTTCGACGCCCCGATCGTCTCGTCTGATTGGAACGGGCGTGCTTCGCCTGGCGGGGCCTTCGTGTGTGCCGTCTCCTGGCTACGGCGCCGGCGCCCGGTAGGCTGTCAGGCCGGGCGGTTGCGCATCCGGCTCCAATAGCAGCGCAGTGCGGTCCGGGTAGTAATGTAGCAGTTGCTGGTTCTCCGCATCCCCCAGGTCGCGCGCCCACACGATGCGCGCGTCGTCGATTGCCGCCCGGTTGTACACCCACTCGTCCTGGAAAATGTGCCTCGGCGAGTAGCGCACGAACACCAGCACTCTCCCGGGGACACCGTCAAGCTGCCGGTTGACGAGAATGCGGCGCTCCGGATTGCCATGGTTGATCGAGTCCCAAGTCTCATAGCGTCGCACCGCCGCCGACCATTCCGCGGTGTCGAAGAACGCGTGCAGGCCGTACCAGAACACGAACTGCGCCGCGCATAACAGCGCCACCAGGCGCGCCGCTTCCGGCCACCGGCGCGCTATGCGCTCCAGGCCAACCACCGAAACCAGCACGAACAGGCAGGTGACGGCGGCCACGTAGTGCAGTTGAAACGCAGGAAAGAAATTCGTTCCCAGGGCGAACAGCGCCAGCGTGAGCGCCACCCAGCGGAAACGGCGCTCGCCGAGCGCAAACAGGAATGCCGCCAGCGCCAGGTAGAGCGGCGCCAGAAAGAAAAACCGGTAATAGCGCACGCGGTATTCCAGGCGCAGCAGGTATGACCCGACAGTTTCCGTGCGTTCGCCCAGAAACGACCGCTGCATCTTGTAGTCCATCAGTTGCTGCTCGGTCAGCGGCAGGTGCGGCGTAACCTTGGCTTGGAACGTGAGCGCTGCGGGCACGCCGTATTGATACTGGCTCAGCGCCTCCGGCATGGTGGCGAAGCTTCCCGTGACTTGCTTGTTCTGGACGGCCAGCAGCGCCACGGCGAGCAGCAGAGGCACGGCAACTTCCGGGAGGAACCGCGCCGCCGCCTTCATTTCCGCCGGCCGCCAGGGCGCCCAAAACAGTGCCGCCGCCAGGAACAGGAAAATGGATTCATAGGGCCGCGTGATCAGGTGCATCGCGAGGCCCAGCCCGAGCAGGATAGCGTAGCGACGCCGCGGCGCGGCCCGCAACCGCGGCAGTGCGCCGAACACCAGGCAGCCCGCGGCCGCGATCGCTTCGCCGCCCCAGTATTCGTTCATCCATTGATTCAATGGTCCGAATTCGATTATCGCCAGTAGCCCTCCGGCCAGCGCCCACCGCGGGCTCACCCAGCCGCGCAGCATCCAATAGCAAAGGCCGCAGAAGGCCGCCGTGGCCGCCAGTACGCCGGCCCAGGGATGGCCGCACAGCGTCCACCCGATGGCCAGCACCAAGCCCTGACCGGGCGGATAAATCGAGGCATACGCCGGCCGCTGCAAAACGAAAAATGTTTCGAAGAATTGCGGCAGCGCGTGCGGCGGATTGGCCAGCCGGAAATGCCGCAGCGTATCGGCCTCGAGCAAATGGCTGAATTCGTCGTAAAGGTCGGGCGTCGGCGCCGGATGATGCGGCAGCAGCGCCAGCCGCAGCAACACCGGCAGCGACGCGAAGATGACCACAAGCAAGCCGGTGCGGGTTTCGAAGCGCCTCGCCAACGGCGCGAGCCACGGATACCAGATCAGCACGCCCAGCACCAGCAGCGCGACCACCACCAGTTCCACCAAGTCGGCCGGGCTAAGGGCTTGGTTGACGATGGTCATCGGCGTCGGCGTGGCGCGGGCAGTTCTGCCTGCCGTGTCGAGATTTGTCTCGACATTTCTTCATGAGGACGCCCCTCTGTCGATGTCAGGAACGTCGCCACGAATGGCGACGCTGCAGGCAGGACTGCCCGCGCCACGCTAGGGAGGAAGTCGATCCGAATCAGGACGACTTCACCGGGCCGCAGGGTCATGGATCAGTTGCTCGTAGACCGAATCGTCCGCGGAGTACGCCGCCTCAAATTGCCGCCGCCCCGCGGCGCGCCAGGCGACATCGTCTCCAGACATGCCCCAGTGGAGTACGATTTGAATCGGCTCCCCGGGAGGAACCTGGGATGCGATCTCGGGCGGAACGGCGATCTGGCCGTTCGATGTGAGTTCCCCTGTAAAATCGGCGGTCTTCATCCGGTTCTTCCGTTGCCTATATCATCGCATGTATCGCGGCAGTGGGCTTCAGCCTTCTCATCCCCGCGCGCCGGCTCGTTTCGCCCATCGCTTTCCCACCACGAAGTGCGCCGCTCCTGCCGCGAACAGGACCAGCGAAATCCACTGCGAGGCGTCGAGCGGCGTGCCCCACAGGTTGCCTTGTTCGTGGTAGCGGAAGAACTCCACCAGGAAACGGGCTGCACCGTAGAGCATCAGGTACAAGCTGATGATGTCGCCGCGCCCGTGCGGCCGGCCGAAGCGCCAGTAGAGGATGCCGAAGATGGCGAATTCCGCCGCCGATTCGTAAAGCTGCGCCGGATGCAGCGGCACCCCCAGCGGCACCCCCACAAGCTGGTAGGCAACCGGGTTGGTGAAGGTGACGGCCCACGGCAGATGGCACACCGTCCCCCAGCAGCAGCCCGCGGCGAAGCAGCCGAGCCGGCCGATGGCATGGCCGAGAGCGATGGCCGGCGCGAAAGCATCGGCGACTGCCAGCGCCGCGAGGCGCGAATGGCGCAGGTACAAAGCCGCTACCGCCAGCGCCCCCAGCAATCCGCCGTAAAAAACGCCGCCAGCCTGTAATGTTTCGAGCGAAAAGATGCGGGCCGGATGTCGCCAATAATAGCCCGCATCCACCACCAGCATCATCAGCTTCGCCCCGGCCAGCGCCGCCAGCGCGCAATACAGGCCCAGGTTGGTGATCTGCTCCGCGTTCAGCCCGGCGCGCGTGCCCAACCGTGCGGCCATCCACAAGCCGGCCAGGAAGCCGAGCGCCACCAGCACGCCATAGGTGTGCAGGAACGAGATGTGAAACAGTTCAGGGTACATTCGCCGCCTGTCGTTTCGATAACAGCATATCCAGCAGCAGCAGTCCGCTGCCGATCACTACGCCCGAATCCGCCACGTTAAAGGTGGGCCAATGGTAGTTGCCAATGTAGAAGTCCAGAAAGTCGGTTACGCGTCCCGAAACGATGCGGTCGAAAGCGTTGCCCGCCGCGCCGCCCATGATCAGCGCCAGTCCCCAAAACGTCGCCGCGTCGATGTGCCGCTCGCGCCAGAGGTAAACGCCGACAAAAATCACCGCAACCACGGCCACCACGATCAGCGCCAGGGTCCGCCACTCGAAAGTGGAATCGTTGAAAACGCCGAACGCCACGCCGTGGTTTTCCGAATGCACGATGTCGAAAAAGCCCGGGATGACGCGGTAGCTGACGCTCTCGGAAACCCGCTGCTCGATGATGACTTTGGTCACCCGGTCGAGGCCGAATACCGCCGCCGCGGCCGCGTACGCTTTGAGGCGGGCCTCAGCCATGCCGTATCTCGTCGACCGCTTGCGCGCACCTACCGCACACCGTCGGGTAGCGGCTGTCGGCGCCGGTATCGGTGGTGTAGCGCCAGCAGCGCTCGCACTTCTCTCCCGCAGACCGTTCCACGGCCACGTTCCAGCCTTCCGCCGCGCGCTTCACTTCCACCTGGGACACGATGAACAGCGCCGCCAGTTCAGCCGCGTACCGCTCCAACAGCGTTGCGTTTTCTCCGCTCGCGGTCAGCACGATGCGCGCTTCGAGCGGCGCCCCGATCCGCTTTTCGTTGCGCGCCGCCTCCAGGCACTTCAACACATCATCGCGCGTTTCGATCAGCCCGTCCCAGTCGGCGGCGTTTGAGCGCGCCGTCTCGCCGAGCCCCGCCGTCAGCTCGCCCGGCTCCGGGAACAGCGCCATGTGAACGCTCGCGGGACGGCCCATGTGGGTCCACACTTCTTCGGTGGTGAAGCTCATGATCGGCGCCAGCAGCCGCACCAGCGCGTCCAGCAGCCGATAGAGCGTGGTCTGCGCGCTGCGCCGCGTCGCCCAGTTCGCCGCTGAGCAGTACAGCCGATCCTTCAATACATCGAAATACACCGAGCTTAAATCGACCGTGGCGAAAGCGTAAACGTTGTGGAAGACCTTGTGAAACTCGTAATTGTCATACCAGCCGCGGCAGTGCTTCACCAGGTCCGCGGCCTTCACCAGAATCCATTGGTCGATTTCCTCGAACTGATCCGCCGCGGTCTGATCCTTCTGCGGATCGAAATCGTGCACGTTGCCGAGCAGGTAGCGGAACGTGTTGCGCAGCTTGCGGTACGCATCCACTAGCCTTGTGAGAATCGTCTCCGACAGGCGCACGTCTTCGCTGAATTCCACCGATGCCGACCATAACCGCAGAATTTCCGCTCCGTGGTGCTTGATCACCTCTTCGGGTTCGATCGCGTTGCCGAGCGATTTGTGCATCGCGCGGCCTTCGCCATCGAGCACCCATCCACTCAGCGCCGACGCGCGATAGGGCGCCCCGCCCTTCAGCCCCGTCCCCACCAGAAGCGAGCTCTGGAACCATCCGCGATATTGGTCGCCGCCTTCGATATACATATCGGCGGGCCATTCCAGGCCGAAGCGCCCGTTCAGCACAGCCAGATGGCTCGAGCCGGAATCGAACCACACATCCAGAACGTCGTTTTCCTTGCTGAACTCCGTTCCGCCGCACTTGGCGCATTTGGTTCCCGCCGGCAGCAGCTCGGCGGCCGTGCGCTCATACCAGACGTCGGCGGTGTGCTCGCGAAACAGTTGCACGATGCCGTCCTGGATTCTGCGATCAACCAGCGGCTCGCGGCAGCCTTCGCAATAAAATACGACGATCGGCACGCCCCACGCCTTTTGCCGCGAGATGCACCAATCGGGCCGCGAAGCGATCATGTTTGAGATGCGTTCCTGGCCCCATTCGGGAATCCAGCGCGAGCGCCGCACCGCCTCCAGCGCATGCTGGCGGAAATCGTTGCGCTCCATGCCGATGAACCACTGCTCGGTGGCGCGGAAAATCACTGGCTTATGGCACCGCCAGCAGTGCGGATAGGAGTGCGCCAGCTTCTCCATCCCGAGCAGCGCTCCGTGCGCCTTCAGGATTTCAATCACCAGCGGGTTGGCTTCCCAGACCGTCTTGCCGATCAGTTCCTCCGGCAGGCGTCCGGCTGCGCCGGTGGCGTGAAAGAAGCGCCCCGCCGCATCCACGGGGCAGTAGATTTCAATGCCATACTGCCGCGCGCTGACGTAATCTTCCTGGCCGTGACCGGGCGCAGTATGGACGGCGCCGGTGCCTTGTTCGAGCGTCACGTGATCGGCCAGCAGTCCCAGCGAATCGCGCTCCAGAAACGGATGGCGGAACACTACGCGATCGAGCTTGGCGCCGGGGAAGGTCGCCACCACTCGCGGCTGGGTCCAGCCGCATTTCTCGGCCGTGACTTTCAATAAATCGGCGGCCACGATGTACACCGCGCCGCCCACTTCCGCCGCGGCGTATTCGAACTTCGGGTTGAACGCGATCGCCACGTTGGCCGGCATGGTCCACGGCGTGGTGGTCCAGATCAGCCCGTAGACAGGCGGCATGGCGGTGCCGAAATCGCGCGCGACCTCGGTAGCCAGCTTCGCATCCAGCGTTTGGTCGGCGGTGGCGAAAATGCCACGGTTCACCAGCTTCGTGATAACGTGGGCCGCTTTAACGTCGAGCCTCTCGGAAAGCTCCTTGACCGTGATGTCCTCGGAGATGCTGACCGCCGCACGCCCGGCGAGAGCCGGATCAATCGCCGCCGCGTCCGATACCAGGCGGAAGCGCACCCAGATCGACGGGCTGGTGTCGTCCTCGTATTCCACTTCGGCTTCGGCCAGCGCGGTGCGATCCTTGATGCACCAGTGAACCGGCTTGAGCCCCTTGTAGACGTAGCCCTTCTCCAGAAAATCCACGAACGCGCCCGCGATCACCGATTGATAGTGTGCGCTCATCGTCAGGTACGGATCTTCCCACTGCCCCAGCACGCCCAGCCGTTTGAAATCGGTGCGCTGCAAATCGACGTACTTCTCCGCGTACTTGCGGCACGCGCGGCGGATTTCGAGCGGCGGCAGGTGCGCTCTCCTGGCGCCCAGCTCGTTATCCACATTGATTTCGATAGGCAGCCCGTGGCAGTCCCAGCCCGGCACGTAAGGCGCGTCGAAGCCCGCCATGGTCTTCGACTTCACGATGAAGTCCTTGAGGATTTTGTTGAACGCCGTGCCCAGATGAATGCGTCCGTTGGCATACGGTGGCCCGTCGTGCAGAATGTAGCGCGGCCGGCCGGCCGCGACGGCGCGAATCTGGTGGTACAGCCGCTCCTTCTCCCAGCGCGCCAGCGTCTTCGGCTCGGTCTGCGGCAGGTTGGCCTTCATCGAGAAGGCCGTCTTCGGCAAATTGACGGTTTGCTTGAGGTCTACGCTCTCGGGATCGTCCATTGTCGGGAGTAATTTCTATGGTACCAACCGCGAACCAATTGCCGCTTGGCGCTCGCCGGCACTCTTGCCTGCGTGACTCGCAAAGAACCGGCGGCAAAGACCGCCGGCGTTACCAAGAAACGCAGCGGCGCGCCAGCCGTAACGCCGGCGGTCTTGGCCGCCGGTTCTTTTTCCAGCGGATGCCCGGTAAGTCCCGCGTTGTATCATGGAGTATACGCACCAGGTCCAATTATGATGTCCGTCGGCGAGACTTTGCGCCAACAGCGGCTGCGGCAGAAGGTCCAGTTACAAGACGTTTCCGAAGAACTGAAGATCTCCTCGCGCATGCTGGAAGCGATTGAGGCCGACGAATACGACAAGCTGCCGGGCGGCGTTTTCGCCAAGAGTTTCGTGCGCCAATATGCGGGCGTGCTGGGTCTGGACGAGGAGGAAGTGGCCGCTCAGTTCGAGCGGACCGTGCGATCGCCCGAGCTGACGAATCTGGCGGAGCTCCGGCGCCCCCGCCCCGCGACTGACCTGCCCAGGATGGATGAGCGGCGCTTCAGCAGCGGCCGGCCACGGAGTGTTTTGCCATCGCTGATTGCGGTGGTGGTGGTGATGCTGATCTGCTCGGCGGTATACGGCTGGTGGCAGCGGAATCGTCAACTCGCCGCGACGCGGCAGCGTATTCCAAGGGCTGTTGCCGTAGCTCGTCGTGCAACGCCGCCGCCGCCGGCTCGAACCGAGCAGCCGCGCGCCCCCATCCAGCCGCCGCCGGCCCTGCCAGCCACCGTGGCCAACAACCCGGCGCCGGCGTCCGCCACCGCCGCTCCCGCTCCCGGGCAGCCTGCCGCGCCCCAGCCCGGCGTTCCGCAGCCGCTGGTGCCGGAGACTGAGCCTGCCGGGACGGAGGCCGTGCAAGTGGAATTGGTGGCTACCGAGCCGGTCTGGGTGAGCGTCGAGCGGGACGGCCGATCCATCTTCCAAGGCGAGCTCAAGGCAAACGAAATTCGCACCGTGGCTGCCAACAACGAGGTCACGCTCAAGCTGGGCAATGCGGGAGGCGTGACGATTCTTCTGAACGGCAAACCGATCCCTTCGCCTGGGCCCAAAGGGCAGGTGCGGACAGTTCAGTTGACTTCGGGCGGTTTCCAGATTGTGCCGCCGGATGCTCCCGCCCCGTCTCCCCTGCCGCGCGCGCCGGCTCTCCTGGAACCTCTCTGACGCATCGATTCCCGCTGGCGTTTTCTTTCCAGCAGCAGCAGCTCGTGGCGCCTACGCAGCTTGACGTGCTCATCCACTTTGCGCCAGAACTTGCGGAAATAGCTGACCGCGGAGAGCAGCGCGAAGAAAATCACGCCCCACATCATCCAGATGCCCGGCTGGTGCAGCGCGGGATGGCGTGTGCTGACCAGCAGGCAGGAAATCGCCACCACCTGCGACAGCATTTTGGTTTTTCCCAGATCGCTGGCCTTGATCGTGTAGCTCTCCGCCGCCGCGATGGCGCGTAAGCCGGAGACGGCGAACTCGCGGCCGATCACCAGAATCGCCATCCAGCCCGGCAGAACCCGCACCTGCACCAGCGAAATCAGCGCCGCCGATACCAGCAGCTTATCGGCGATGGGATCGAGCAAGGTGCCGATCGTGGTCTCCTGTTTCCAGCGGCGGGCCAGATAGCCGTCCAGCAGATCGGTGGCCGCGGCCGACAGGAAAATGGCCAGCGCCAGCCATTCGTTGGTGACTTGCCAGGACCCGATCTTGAAGCCGACGTTTTCCTCCAGCAGCACCGCCACCAGCAGAGGCACGAAGAAGATCCGCAGAATGGTCAGCGCGTTTGGAAGATTCATCCGCTTGAGACTATTATGCCTCACGCGGGATCGCAACCAGGACGTTGTGCGCCAGCCCGGCTCCGGCCATGGCAAACATCTCACCCTGGTAGCATTCGCTCTTGTATGCGGCCTGGCGTTCTATCTCGAGGTATTGCTCCGGCGTGAGCAGCGTTTTGGGAAGCGTGGACATGGCCGTGTCTTCAAATTACCACGTCCACGAAACGAGGGAAGGAAACAGCCAACTCCGGCAAGCGCCCCCTCACGGCCGCGGCTCAGAACGCATTGAAGCGCATCGGAGCCGCGACCACAGGGAGCGGTCAACAGGTTATTACTCAACGCCAGCTTACGCGGTGCGCTGCGTTTCTGACTTGTCGCCTGAAATCGCGGCTTGCGCGGCGGCCAGGCGGGCGATGGGTACGCGATACGGGGAGCAGGAAACGTAGTTCATGCCCACCCGGTAGCAGAACTGCACCGAGCTCGGTTCGCCACCGTGCTCGCCGCAGATGCCGATTTCGAGATCCGGCCGCGTCTTGCGGCCGAGCTCGACCGCCATCTTCACCAGCTTGCCGACGCCTTCCTGATCGAGGACGGCGAACGGGTCGGCGGCGAAGATTTTCTTGTCTTTGTACTCCTGCTGGAACTTCGTATAATCGTCGCGCGAAAGTCCCATGGTGGTCTGCGTGAGGTCGTTGGTGCCGAAGCTGAAGAATTCGGCTTCCTTGGCGACCAGATCGGCGGTGAGCGCGGCGCGCGGAATTTCGATCATGGTGCCGACCATGTACTTCAGGTCCTTCATGCCGGCCTTGCCGAGCACTTCCTCGGCCACGGTTACCACGATCTTCTTCTGGTCTTCCAGTTCCTTGACCCCGCCGATCAGCGGAATCATGACTTCCGGAATTACCTTCACGCCCTTCTTAGCCACTTGCACTGCGGCCTCGAAAATGGCGCGCGCCTGCATTTCGGTGATTTCGGGATAGAGGATGCCCAGGCGGCAGCCGCGCAGGCCCAGCATGGGGTTGAACTCATGCAGTTCTTCCACCCGCTTCAGCAGCGCGGTCAGCACCGTCTTGAGGGTCTTCACTTCGGCGCCGAAACGCTGGTAAGTGGCGACCAGTTCCTTCTTCTTCTTGAGATCGGCGTAGGGCAGAATGGCGACATCCACCATCAGCTCTTCGCGCTTGGGCAGGAACTCATGCAGCGGCGGATCGAGCGTGCGGATCACCACCGGGAAGCCGTTCATGGCTTCGAACAGTCCGGCAAAATCCCTGCGCTGGAACGGCAGCAGCTTGGCCAGCGCCTTGCGGCGGGTCTTTTCGTCGGGGGCCAGGATCATGGCCTGCATGTGTTCGATGCGATCCTCGGCGAAGAACATGTGCTCGGTGCGGCACAGGCCGATGCCCTCGGCTCCGAACTTGCGCGCCGCTTTGGCGTCGCGCGGGATATCGGCATTGGCGCGCACGCCGAACTTGCCACGGAATTCGTCGGCCCAGCCCATGAAGCTGGCCAGAACGCCGGAAGACGGATCGGCATCGAGCGTGTTAGCCTTGCCGGCAAACACTTCGCCGGTCGAGCCGTCGAGCGACAGCCAGTCGCCTTCCTTGAGCGTTACCAGCTTGCCGCCGACCGTCACCGAAACCTGCTTCTTGTGCTCATCGACGGTGATGGATTCGGCGCCCGCCACGCAGGGCGTTCCCATGCCGCGGCAAACCACCGCCGCGTGGCTGGTCATGCCGCCGCGCGCCGTCAGGATGCCCTTGGCCACTTCCATGCCGTGAATGTCATCCGGAACGGTTTCCTTGCGCACCAGGACCACAGGAGCTTTCTTAGCCTGTATCACCGCTTCATCGGCTGTGAAGACGATGGTGCCGACCGAGGCGCCGGGCGATGCCGGCAGGCCGACGGCCAGCTTGGCGAGGGTTTTCTTGGATGCCGGATCGAGCACCGGGTGCAGAAGCTGGTCGAGTTGTTGCGGCTCCACGCGCAGCACGGCTTCCTTCTTGTCGATCAGGCCTTCCTGAACCATCTCCACCGCGATGCGGACCGCGGCCGGCCCGGTGCGCTTGCCGTTGCGGGTTTGCAGCATGTAGAGCTTGCCGTCCTGAATCGTGTACTCGAAGTCCTGCACATCGCGGTAGTGCTTTTCGAGCATGGTGGTGCTGTCGCGAAGCTGCTCGTAGACGGTCGGGTTCCACTTCTCGAGCTCGGCAATCGGGTGCGGCGTACGGACGCCGGAGACCACGTCTTCGCCCTGCGCGTTCTCCAGGAACTCGCCGTAGAACACTTTCTCGCCGGTGGCCGGGTTGCGCGTGAAGCCCACGCCGGTGGCCGAAGTTTCGCCCAAGTTGCCGAATACCATGGCTTGCACGTTGACCGCTGTGCCCAGGTCGTCGGGAATCTGGTTCATCTTGCGGTAGTGCTTGGCGCGGTCGTTGAACCAGGAGCGGAAGACGGCGTTGCGCGCGCCGGCGAGCTGTTCCAGGGCATCCTGCGGAAACGGCTTGCCGGTCTTCTTCAGCACCAGGTTTTGATAGCCCTGGATCACTTGCAGCAAATCCGATGCGCTAAGTTCCGTGTCCAGCTTGGCCTTGGCTTTTTTCTTCTGGCCATCGAAGATCGCCTCAAACTCGTCCTTGGGGATCTCCAAAACCACGTTGCCGTACATCTGGATGAAGCGGCGGTAACAATCGTACGCGAAGCGGGCGTTGTTGGCCTTGGCTTCGAGCGCCTTCACGGTCTGGTCGTTCAGCCCCAGGTTGAGGATGGTGTCCATCATGCCCGGCATGGAGAACTTGGCGCCCGAGCGCACGCTGACCAGCAGCGGGTTGGCGACGTCGCCGAGCTTCTGGCCCATCCGCTCCTCGAGCGTCTTCAGGGCCTCCATCATCTGCGCGTCGATTTCCGCCGGCACGCTGTTGTTGTTCTGGAAGTAAATGTTGCACACTTCCGTGGAAATGGTGAAACCCGGAGGCACGGGCAGCTTGGCCCGCGACATTTCCGCCAGCCCAGCGCCCTTGCCACCGAGCGTATCTTTCATCTTCCCGTCACCGTCGGCGGTTCCGTTGCCGAACGAATAGACATACTTCTTCATGCTTTAAGCTCCTATGATGTAGTTACAATTTCCGAAAAGTCCGCTATGTTGGAGAATTCCAGTAATAGCGTGCCGAGTAACATCAAGCGATTACGCCGGATGTCGTCTTCCGGCGCATTTACTAACACCTTGTCGAAAAACAAATCCACTTTGGGCCGCAACTGCGACACCACCGATTCAATCGGCTGGCCGGCGATGCGCCGGTATTCGTCGTACAGGTCCCGTTCCGGCCCGTCCTGCAATAACTTCGGGTCGATCGCCGCGGCGCTCGCCCCAGTGAACTCCTGCTGGTCGAGGATATTGCGGATGCGCTTGAAACTCGCCGCGAGCGGCTCGAAATCCGGCGACGACCGCAAGTCCCGGATGCGAACCAGGCGCGCTTCCAGATCCACCAGGTTGCTCCAGCCGGCGGCCATGGCGGCGTTAACTTCGTCGTACTGGAAGCCGCGTACGTCCTTGAAATAATAGCGGATGCGATCTTGCAGAAACTCGGCCAGCGCCTTCGCCCCGTCCGTCCCGTCATTCACCAAGGGCGCCAGATCGATATCGATCTGGCCTTCCACCAGAATCTTGACCACGCCTTGCGCCGCGCGCCGCAGCGCGAACGGGTCGCGCGAGCCGGTCGGGATCAGGCCAACCGCGAAACAGCCGCGCAGCGTGTCGAGCTTATCGGCCAGCGCCACAATCTGGCCGGTGCGGTTGCGCGATATCGCGTCCTCCATGCTCTCCGGTTTGTAGTGATCGTAAATCGCCTGCCAGACCGCGTCCGGCTCGCCTTGCGCGCGGGCATAGAGGCCGCCGACCACGCCTTGCAGCTCGGTGAATTCCTTGACCAGCTCGGTGGTCAGATCGCACTTCGCCAGCTCCGCGGCGCGCACGGCGTGTGCATCGCCACCCAGCTTATTCACCAGCGCTTTCACGCGCTCGGTCTTTTCGAGATAGGAGCCCAGCTTGGCCTGGAAGGTCACATGGGCCAGATCGGGCACGCGCGCGGCGAGCGATTTCTTCTGGTCGGTCTGCCAGAAGAAGCGCGCATCGTTGAACCGCGCGCGCAGCACGCGCTCGTTGCCGCGGCGGACAAAGCCCTCCGGATCGGTAGGGATGTTCATCACCGCTACAAACTGTGGCGCCAGCTTGCCGTGCTCGTCCTCCACCGAGAAGTATTTCTGGTGATGACGCATCACGGTAACCAGCACTTCCTCCGGCAGCGCCAGGAACTCCGCGTCGAAGTTGCCCACGATGGGTGTGGGGTGCTCGGTGAGGTAAGCCAGGGTCTCCACCAGCGCGTCGTCGCGCTTGACGCGCACGCCCGCCATTCCGTCGTGGATCTTGTTGCGGCGCTCTTCCGCCGAGAGGATCACGTAATTCTCGCGCAGCCGCTGCTCATAATCGGCAGTGGTGACGGCGATTTCGCGCGCACCCAACCGGCGATGGCCGCTGGTAACCGCGCCAGAGCGCACGCCGGCCAGCTCGAACGGCACGATCTCCTCACCCAGCAGCGCCACGATCCAGCGGATGGGCCGGATGAAGCGCGGACCCCCCTTGCCGGTCCAGTACATGGTCTTGGGAAAGTTGATTTGCAGAACAATGCCGCCGAGCGCTCCAGCGAGAATATCCCGCGTGGCCCGGCCGGCCACGGTTCTGACAAAAGTGAAGTAATCGCCCTTGGGCGTGGATTCCACCTTGAGCGTTTCCGGCGCCACGCCGTGCTTGCGCGCGAAACCGGCCACCGCTTGCGGCGGCGCCGATTTGGCGGGGCCCAGAACGCGCTCCTCGCTATCCGCCTGTTTCGCCGGCAAGCCTTCGGCGCGCAGCACCAAGCGCCGCGGCGTTGCATCCAGCGTGACCGAATCGTACGCAATGTCCAGCTTCTCGAAAAGCACCCGCAGGCTTTCCAGCGCCGCCGGGATCATCCAATCGGGAATTTCTTCGGTGCCGATTTCGAGCAGGAAGGGAAGCGAAGCCGGGCTCACTGCGCCACCTCCGCCACGGCCGCCTGCCGCTGATCGGCCCAGGCCTGCGCCACGCCCACCGCCAGCTTGCGCACGCGCTGGATGACGCCGACGCGTTCGGTGACGCTGATGGCGCCGCGCGCATCCAGCGTATTAAAGATGTTCGAGCACTTCAGCACCTGGTCATAGGCGGGTAATAACGGGAAACGGCCCTTGTCCGCGGCCTTGGGGTCGTAGAGCTTCAGCAGGCGCGCCGCTTCGCCTTCGTGCAGTTCGAACAGCTTCCACAGCATCGCGATGTCCGCCATCTCGAAGTTGTAGACCGAATACTGCAGCTCGTCGCGATACCGCACGTCGCCGTAGGTGAAGCCCTTGGCCCACTCGATGTCGTACACGCTGTCCTTGACCTGTAGGAACGCCGTCAGCCGCTCCAGCCCATAGGTCAGCTCGGCGGGAACCAGATCGAGATCGATGCCGCCGCACTGCTGAAAATAGGTGAACTGGGTGATCTCCAGGCCATCCAGCATCACCTGCCAGCCGATGCCCCAGGCGCCCAGCGTGGGCGATTCCCAGTTGTCCTCTTCAAACTTGATGTCGTGCTTGCGGAGATCGATGCCGATGGCTTCCAGGCTGGCCAGGTACTGTTCGATGACGTCGTCGGGCGATGGCTTGAGGATCACCTGGAGCTGCGAATGCTTGAACAGGCGGTTGGGATTGTCGCCGTAACGGCCGTCGGCCGGGCGGCGGCTGGGCTGCACATAAGCCACTCGGTACGGTTCGGCGCCGAGCACGCGCAGAAAGGTCTCCGGGCACATGGTGCCTGCGCCCACTTCCACGTCGTACGGCTCTTGAATGATGCAGCCGCGTTCCGCCCAGTACTGTTTCAGCTTGAAGACGATTTCTTGAAACGATGACATCGGTATACCTTGTAAGAGCCGGCCGGGCCGGGCATCCCCGGCCCCTACGGATTCTCCAATAGCGGCGCTGTGATCAGCCGGCGCTCCACGTGCGATTCAATCTGCTCCACCAGAAAGCGGCGCAGGTCCGCCGCGGTGGCCTGATTCCAAGCAGGTCCGGAGAGCTTCGTCACCGGCGTGCGCAACATTTCCGCGGCGATGGCTCGCGACTCCGCGCTCAACTCGCGGCCTCCGCCGCCCAGCGCTTTGCGGCAATGGCCGCATATCAGGCCCGCCCGGTCGCGGCTGAAAAAAGCGCGCTCGGGAGCCTGCGGGTCGGGACCCTCCGGCGTGGAAGCCTCCGGGTCGGGACCCTCGGGATCGTCGAGCAGGCTGCCGCAGCTCAGGCAGACGTGCAATTCCGGCAGCCATCCGGAGAGACGAACCGCCCACAGCGAAAAGTAGGCGACGGCCCGCCACGCACCGTTACCAGCGGCGGTTCGCAAGTAGTCCAGCACAGACAGCAGAAGGCGGAAAAACTTCTCATTCGGCTCCGCGGCGGGCAACATCTGTTCGGCCACCTCCGCGAAGTAATCCAGCGCCACGCCGGCCCAGTAATCGGACGCCAGCCCGAATTGCGAGCGAATCAACTCGCAACCGTCCAGGCTGACCAGTTCGCGGGTTTCGCGCTGGAAATACGCCATCCGCACGTATGACAGCCGCTCCAGGCCCGCCCCGAACGCGTTCTTCGGGCGCCGCGCCCGCTTGGCCACGCCGCGCAATTTCCCCTGATCCCGCGTAAGAAAGCTGACTACCAGGTCCGCCTCCTGAAGCGGGTAGGTGCGCAGAACAAGAGCTTCGCTGACGCGCGCTGGCACACGTGGAAATTTCAGAGTAACACAGTTGATTTGCCCGGTTTCAATGGCGCTGCCCGGAACTGGGTTTCCCTCGCGGTTACGGACGGATTACGGACGCAACCCGCTTGGCGCATAGCACCCCGTTGACGTGGTGCTTAATTGGGAATATGATTCAGGCGGTGGGTCTTACCGGGCCCGCCCGACTCGAAGGAGGTTTGCCATGTTAGCAACCGCGGTGGCAGAGAAGAACGCATACGAAGTTGCACTGGAGAATTTCGACCTGGCGGCGGATGCGCTCGAGCTCGACGACAGTGTGAGAGCGATGATCAAGTATCCGGAACGCGTCCTGATGGTGAGCGTGCCGGTGCGCATGGATACCGGGCAGATTGTCCATTTCGAAGGGTTCCGGGTGCAGCACAACACCTCGCGCGGCCCGGCCAAGGGCGGCATTCGTTTCCACCCCGACGTGACGGTGGACGAAGTGAAAGCGCTGGCCACGTGGATGACGTGGAAGTGCGCGGTGGTGAATATTCCGTTCGGCGGCGGCAAGGGCGGCGTGACATGCAACCCGAAAACCCTGTCGATGGGCGAATTGGAGCGGCTGACGCGGCGCTACGCCAGCGCCATTCTGCCGCTGATCGGACCGGACAAGGACATTCCGGCGCCGGACGTCTACACCACGCCGCAGATCATGGCGTGGATCATGGACACCTATAGCATGAACATGGGGTACCCGGTTCCCGGCGTGGTGACCGGCAAGCCGATCAGCCTGGGGGGGTCGCTGGGGCGCAATGAGGCCACCGGGCGCGGCGTGTACTACACGGTGCTGGCGAGCTGCGAGCACCTGGGCATTCCGGTCGCCGGCGCACGGGCGGTGGTGCAAGGCTTCGGCAACGCCGGATCCATCGCCGCCATGCTGTTGCACAAAGCTGGCTTTAAGGTGCTTGCGGTGAACGACACGCGCGGCGCCATCCACAATGCCAAGGGGCTGGACATCCCGGCCGTGATGGCGTTCAAGGAGAAAACCGGCAGCGTGATGGGCTTCGCCGGCTCCGAGCCGGTGAGACCGGCCGAGATGCTGGCGCTCGAGTGCGAAGTGCTGGTGCCGGCGGCGCTCGAAGGCGCCATCACGGAAGAGAACGCGGACACAGTTCGCGCGCGCATCGTCGCCGAGGCGGCCAATGGCCCGGTGACGCCGGAAGCGGACCGCATACTCGACCGGCGCGGCGTGTTCCTGATCCCCGACATTCTCTGCAACGCCGGCGGCGTCACGGTGTCTTACTTCGAATGGGTGCAGGACGAAAACCACCTGTTCTGGGATGAGCAGGACGTCAACCTGAAGCTGGAAAAGGTGATGACGCGCGCTTTCCGCGACGTGCTCAAGATTCAGATCGACCGCAAGGTGAGTATGCGCCTGGCGGCCAACATCGTAGGCATCGGCCGCGTCGCCGAAGCCGTCAAGATCCGCGGCCTGTATCCGTAGGCCGGCAGGAAAACTCGAGGGGCGACCTCGCAAGAGATAGCGACTGTCCTTTCGGCGTCGAGCGGTCGATCACTGCGCCTCACGGCCAGAGCAGCGCTTCCACGCAAGACGGGGCGGGGCGAAGGCCGCGGCGGGCGCTGAAGCAGAGCATACCCTCCGCCCTCAGCGCGCAGCGATGGGCCGCGCATTGGGCATCGATTAGACCGCGATAAAGGGGATGCGCCGACGGCAGGGCTTCCAGCGATTGGGCGACAGCGTTCAGGATCACGGTCAATTCGTCGTTGAACTCGTGAGCGGCGGCAGCCACCACGGCCGTGGCGCGATCGGTTTTGGTATTCCTCTCCACGTCTGCATGATAGGCGCGCGCCGAGCGCACCGGCGTCCGGCGCTGCGCGGTAAGGGTCTCGAAACGCTAGGCTTGGCGGTTGACGATGGCGCGTGACTGCCAGCCGGGACGGCTGGCAAACGCCCGCCAAGCCGGGAAAAAACTTCCACCCGCAAGCGGGCGTTGCCAGGATGAATCCTGCCCCACCGATGCGTTGGCAAGCTAAAGCATGCCTACCACTACTACTGCACGGATATCGTAGCCGCAGGCGTGGTCGCTCCGCCGATCTGGAGCGAGATGGGCACCGCGCTGCCGGTTTGCGAACCTTGCGGCACCAGCACGTTGATCTGGTAAAGCGCGGGGTAGCCGGGAGCCAGACCGCTGAACTGCACATTCGCGGACGGAACCACAGCACCGCCGATGGTCACCACCGGGGTGGTCGGGGTCTGGGAGAGCGGGCTGGCTGTGGCCGCCACTCCGTCTCCGGGCGGATTGGTCACCGGCCCCAGACCATTGGCGTAGAGTTGAATGTACTGCCCCCGCTTGGCCGGGTTGCTGGTCGAAATCACTTTATAGCTGGTATCCAGCGCGCAGGCCCCGCCACAGCTCACGATGAACGCCGGGACGTAGGTGGCAAGCGGCACGGTCACCACGTTGCTGTACAGGTCGAAGTCGTACGACACTTTGACCTGCGCCGAGCTCTGACCCTGCAATTCCCGCGGCACCACCAGGTTGATTTGGGGGTACTGGGCCGTCCCCAGGATGTAGTATGGGAAGCCAGGGTAAGTAGCGCCGGGCACGTCGAAGCTGACGGTCATATAGTCGAAGCTGACAGGGTACGGGCAGTAGAGTCCGTTTGGACATACGAGCCCGAACTGGTCTGAAGCGCCGGTCAAAGCAGACCCAAAGCCGCCTCCGAAGATATCGGCGTAGGATCCCGGAGCGATGGTTGACCCGTAGGCCGCGGCATCCACTACACCCGATACTCCCGCGCTGTTAACGGTGATGGTCGGAGGATCCTGAATGTTCGCGCTGAAAAAGTCCGAAAAGTTGGTGCCGGCGACGCTGTAGTTGATTTGTGGCTGGCTCACGGTGGAACCCAGCACCACGTCCATCCACGCCCAGCCGAACTGATCGGTGGGGCACGTGACGCTGTTGGTGCTGGAAGCCGGCGAGCACGCCGGATGCCCGGATACGCTGTTCATGGTCACGCTGCCTGTCGTCGATTCCGTGAACGTCACCGGAACGCCCGCCACCGGCACGCCAAACTGATCCACCACTTGCAAGTACGCGTAGCCCCCGGTGTCCGCGCTGGGCGGGCCTTCGAGAATTATGTATTCCGGCACGAAGGCTGGTTCGATGTTGCAATTCTGCGTTGTCGAGCTGCAACTCCCCGCGCCCACCAGCAGCATAAAGGGAATGTGCAGGCTGGTGCCCGATCCGAACGTAACGCTGCCGGAATATTCACCAGCGGCGGGCAGCGACCCGCCAAGGGTGACCGTCAAAGTTGAAGTTGCGCCGGCGGCCGGTGTGGTGTTGGAAAGGGTCCACGCGATGGTCACGCCTGTTACTGAGCCGGGGCTGCTGTTCACCGTGCAGCAGGAGACCTTCGGCGCGAGCGTCACCGAACCCGAGGAAATGTTGGTCAAGGTGATGGTCTTCGATATCGGCAGCGAACCGGATTGCAGAATGCCGAACGAGACGGTGGCCGGCTCGGCGGTCACGGTGGCGCTGGTGGCAGCCCCGGCGTCCAGCAGGCCGGCGCCGATCCACTCCGCATCCACCGGGTTGGAGGAATCGTCCGTGGCCACGGTCTGCGCCGAGGAATTGACGATCAATGATCGCACCTCGGTGCCCCGCAGCCCCGGGTGCGCCTGAATTACCAGCGCCGCTGCGCCGGCCGCCAGCGCGGCGGAATAACTCGTGCCATCCACGGCCATGAATCCGTTGGCGCTGTACAGCTCTGTTTCCCATGGTGAGGTGTACGGATTGAAAATCTCAGAGGTGTCGTATGCGTCGAAGCTCTGCGTGGGCACGTAGAAGCCGCCGTACAGACCGTAGTTCGAATAGGACCAGTCCCAGCCTCCGGTGGCCACGATATCGGGTTTGAGCTGGCCATCGGGCGTGGGGCCGAACGAGGAATAGCCCGGAACCATGTTGTCGGTAATCGCACTGGAGCCTCCCACGCCGTTGACCCAGTACTGGTTCAGCGCAGCGACAGTCTGCTCCTGGCCGGCCAAGTCAATGGTGACCTGCTGGCTGGGGTTCGCGTCGATGTAGCTCTGCAGGTTCAG
>Ga0371490_1000181_pt1 | contig 57360 bp, 42 predicted proteins | sample MB2SIPfraction_FD_207959 | JGI IMG/M metagenome (GOLD analysis project Ga0371490, IMG submission 207959) | Lab enriched peat soil microbial communities from McLean, Ithaca, NY, United States - MB28FN SIP fraction | ecosystem: Environmental > Terrestrial > Soil > Wetlands > Peat | place: USA... | reverse complement strand
GCTCCTCTTCATCTCCTCCACCACCTCGGGAATGCAGTCCTGGCCGGCAATGGCAAGATCGGCTTCGCACTTCAATTCGCGCGCCGCATCGAGCACGCCCAGCGCGCTCGAGTCAGTGGCCGCAGCCACCAGAATCCGCTCCCCGGGTTGATGATCCACCAACAGCTGCAGCAGCACATTGCGGCTGTGCTCGCGCATGCCGCGGCCATCCACCTGCACAAAGTTCTCTTCGCCAATCTCCGGAAGGCGCGCCCGGATGGCATCGAAGGCCCCTGAAATACGGCTCTGCACAAAGCTGCCCGCCTCGGTGAAGCCCACGCCGATGACGCGATCCACCTTGCCCTTCCACCGCGCCTGCGCAACTTTGGCGAGCATCAGACCCACTTCATAACCGGCTTCGAAGTTGTCCACACCAAAGTAGGTGGCGTTGGGGTGCGGAACGTCGATGGCGATCAGCGGAATCTCCGCCTTCTTGAAGATGTGGGCGATGCGCGGAGCAACCGCCTCTTCCACCTGGAACTCCAGCACGATATCCACGCGCTTGGCCACCAGTTCCTCGGCATTGTGAATGGCCACATCGGGATCGTACTTGTTGTCGAGCACAATGAGCTCAACCCCGGCTGACGCGGCTGCGGCCGTCACGCTCTGCGCCACCGCCTGCGGGAAGGGCATATCGGCGCTCTGCACGGCAAAGCCGAAACGCAGACGGCGCGGACGCGAAACCAGCCGGTACTGGCCGTTCTGCGACTGCGCCACATATCCGCGATGCACCAGCGTCTTCAGAATGCGATAGACACTGGTCTTGGAGATGCGGGTTCGCTGGTACACATCCTCCAGCGTCAGCGATGTGTGGTTCTGCTCCAGCAACTCGATCACATCGAGCGCCTTGGAGAGAATGGGAATCAGATATAACCGCTTGATCTTAGCTTTGGCCACGTTCTTGTCTCCCCCGAATCAATCCCGGTGTGCCGCTGGAGGCCCATCCAAGGGAGTGGAAACCCGAGCCAGGCTCCAACTGCCCACTCGGGTCGCACAGTTCCCGGGTAACTCACCACGGCATTCCGGTTTCCGGTTTTCATGCCCGGACGCATGCAATTGAAACAGTCGATACTTCCCTACACCTCGTCGTGGACCAGAATCACCTGCAGAAAACGAGGGCCATGGACACCCTTGATGCGTGTCATTTCAATGTCGGCCGTGGCGCTGGGACCGGAGATGGTGGTCACCAGTGCCGGCGGCGTAGTACAACGCGCAAAATACTCAGGCAATGTTTCCACCACCTGACTGGTACGCAGAATGCAGAGATGGAAGTCCGGCAGCAGGGTGATGACGCGCCGGCCTTCCGTGGCCGAGTGATGCAACACGATGGTGCCTGAATCGGCCACAGCGCAGAACGCCGCCGTCACCACGCCGTCGACCGCCTCAATTGCAGCGTGGGTGAGCCCGTTGTCCGTCCTGAACTCGAAGCCCGCGGCCAACCACTCGGACGGAAGCCCAGGAGGAACCACGAAAACCTTGCGTCCACTCTCCGCCAGTTGCGCAGCAATCGCGGCAGGCAAGCAACCCGGCACAGTCTCCACCACACCAGCATCGTACTCGCGCAGCCGCTCAACCAGCAGTTCGATGGTCTCCTTGTGGCTGCGCTGGCCTTGGTGCACATACGGCCGATGCAGAGCCTCATACACTTCCGTGCGAAATTCGGCAGGCTTGGCGCTGTCCGCAGTCGCCTTCTTGATACGATCCAGAATCAGCTGGCGGGAACCGGTTGCGGTGGTCATCGCGCCTCCTTCTTGTTCTTCGCCCACCACACATGGAAGGGCTCGTTCGGAAGCCCGCGCAGATCGCGGGTCTGGGTCCATTTGCCGCCCACGCTGGGCAGGGCGTGAATCCAGCCATCGGAACGCGTAAACAACTTCAGCCCGATGCGGCCAAAGAACTGCGCGGCATGGAACATCCACGCACGGGAGAAGATCAACCCGGCCACGCGCAGCCCCAGATACATGGGATCGAAGAAGCGGCTGAGCGATTTGCGTTCCTGATTCACCACCTGCGAACGCAGCTCCAGCAGCACCTCGGGAATGTTGATCTTCACCGGGCAGGCCTCGTAACACGCGCCGCACAGCGACGATGCATACGGCAACGACTGCGCGTGGTGCATCTGCATCAACTGCGGCGTAAGAATCGCTCCAATCGGGCCGGGATAGACCGAACCATAAGCGTGGCCGCCCGTCTGCCGGTAAACCGGGCAGGAGTTCATGCAGGCCGCGCAGCGAATGCACTTGAGCGTCTGCCGCTCGGTGCCCTTGGCCAGGATCGACGAGCGCCCGTTGTCGAGCAGGATCACGTGGAAGCGCTCCGGCCCGTCGCCCGGCGTCACTCCGGTCCAGACGGAGTTGTAGGGGTTCATGCGCTCGCCGGTGGCGGAACGGCCCAGCAACTGCAACGTGACTTCCAGATCGCGGAAGGTGGGCAGAACCTTTTCAATGCCGGCGATGGTGATCATCGTCTTGGGCAGCGTCAGGCACATGCGCCCATTGCCTTCCGACTCCACGACTGCCACAGCACCCGTCTCCGCCACCAGGAAGTTGGCGCCGCTGATGGCCGTCGGGATGGAGAGGAACTTCTTGCGCAGATACTGGCGCGCGGCGTTGGTCAGCTCGCGGGGCTCGTCGCTCAGATCCTTCAGATGCATCGACTCGGAGAAGATCTCGCGGACCTGTGCACGGTTCACGTGCAGCGCCGGCACCACGATGTGCGAAGGCTCCTGCTTGCCGAGCTGGAGAATGATCTCCGCCAGATCGGTCTCGTAGGCCTTGATGCCGTTCTCCTCCAGATAGGGATTCAGCTGAATCTCCGCCGAGGTCATGGTCTTGATCTTGATGACCTCTTCGGCCTTCTCTTCGCGCAGAATATCGAGGATGATCTTGCGAGCTTCTTCGGCGTCCCTGGCCCAGTGCACAATGCCGCCGCGGGCGGTGCAGTTCTTTTCGAACTCCTCAAGATACGCGCCCAGGTTTTCGAGCACGTGCATGCGGATGGCCGAAGCCGCCGAGCGCAGCTCCTGCCAGTCAGCCTTTTCTGCCACCAGCTTGGCGCGCTTGCCCTGGATCACGTCAATGGCGTGAGCCACATTCTTGCGCAGCTGCGGATTGCGCAACACCGGCAGCACGGCCTTCGGGAACGGCGGCGCGTGGCGCGGATCGAGGATCGGATGATAGGTGGGCTCGCTCATTGTGCCGCCTCCGCCGGATGGCCTTCGGTGCTGGCCAGAATCTCAGCCAGGTGGATGGTCTTCATGCCCGCGTACTGGCGATGCAGCGCGCCGCCCTGGTGCATCAGGCAGCTGTTGTCGACAGCCGTCGCGAACTCGGCCTTGGTGGAGAGCAGGTCCTGCAGCTTGGCCCCCAGCATGGCCGAAGAGACCTCCGCGTTCTTCACGCTGAAGGTGCCGCCAAAGCCGCAGCAGCGGTCGATGTTGGGCAGCTCCACCAGATCGATACCCTTCACCTTGCGCAACAGGCGCAACGGCCGGTCGCCCAGGTGCAGCCCGCGCAGGCTGTGGCAGCTGGCGTGATAGGTGACACGATGCGGGAAGTACGCCCCCACATCTTCCACCCCCAGCTTGTCCACCAGAAACTCGCTCAGCTCAAAGATCCTGGGCAGCACGGCTTCGTACTGCTTCTGGAGCTCCTTGTTGCCCAGCTCGCGAATCAGGGTCGGATACTGCTCGCGGATCATGGCCACACAGGACGAGGAGGGGATCACCACCAGCTCCGCATCCTGATACATTTTGATGAAGCGTTTGGCCTGGCAGAAGGCCTCGCCGCGGAAGCCGGTGTTCGAGTGCATCTGTCCGCAACAGGTCTGCTGGGGATGGAAGTCCAGCTCCACACCCAGCCTCTCCAGCAGCGAAACCACGGCTCGGCCAGTTTCCGGGTACAGGGAATCGTTGTAGCAGGTAATAAAAAGCGATGCGCGCATAACGCTCCTCCCGGGTTTCTCTATTGCACCCAGGAAAGAGGAATCATAAACTGCCTAGAAAGTAGTTGTCTATTGCAATTTAGCAACTTGCAAGAATACCCTGCGCGGCCCGCGAATTGGGCTTCAAAGCCGCTCCGCAAAATCGCGATCTTCTCTTTATTCCACAGTCACTTAGAAACATTTCGCTGAATCAGGCTCAAAGATTGGGAACCCCGTCGGCCTGCGCCCGTCGGGGCCGCTGGATCGCCCCCCGTGTCATGCTCTGAAACGCGAAAACGGCGCCAGCCAGCCTGACGCCGATTCATAACTGGAAACTGAATGAGGGTTCAGAACATGAACCGGAGCTAGAGCAGCTCCGGCCCGATCAGGTCGGCAATGGTCTCGCGACGGCGAATGAGCCGGTGCTTCGCGCCCTCCACCAGCACCTCAGCCGGACGCGGCCGGGTGTTGTAGTTCGAGCTCTGCGCCATGCCGTAAGCGCCCACATCGAGAATGGCAATCCGGTCGCCGGCCTGGAGCGGCGGCAAGGCGCGATCATGCGCGAAAAAGTCGCCCGACTCGCAGATTGGGCCCACCACATCCACCACTCGCTGCTTGCCGCGGCGCGGCTGGAGCGGAACAATCTCGTGATGCGCCTGGTAGAGCGCGGGCCGGATCAGGTCGTTCATGGCCGCATCCACCACCACAAAGGTCTTGGCGCCGTTGCGCTTCACCTGAATGACACGGGTGACCAGCGCTCCGGCCTGCGCGACGATGAAGCGGCCGGGCTCCAGCACCAGCCGTCCCTTGAAGTCGCCCAGAGCGGCGTTCACGGCCGCCGCATAACGCTTCACGGCCGCGGCAGGATCGAAGGTGCCCGCGTGATAATCGATGCCCAGACCGCCGCCGGCATCGATGGCGGAAAGCTCAATGCCTGCCTTCTCCAGCTGCTTCACCAGCTTCACCACCCGCTCCACGGCCGCGCCAAAGGGAGCTGCCGAGCGGATCTGCGAGCCGATGTGCACGCTGACGCTGTGCGGCTCCAGCCACTTGGACCTTGCAGCCTTCTTGTAGATGACCAGCGCCCTGCGAATGTCGACGCCGAACTTGTGCTCCTTCAGGCCGGTGGAAATGTAGGGATGGGTCTCGGCAAAGACGTCGGGGTTCACCCGCAGCGCAAAGCGGGCGCGCGTCTTGTGCTTTGCCGCACGCCGCGCCAGCAACTCCAGCTCCGCTTCGCCCTCGCAGTTGAACTGCAGGATTCCGGCCTTCAGCGCCAGATCGATCTCCGCCTCGGTCTTGCCGGTACCGGAAAAGACTATGCGGCCCGCAGCTTCGGGCGCGGCCGCCAGCACGCGCTCCAGCTCACCGCCGGAAACGATGTCGAAGCCCGCACCCTGCGCGGCCAGCAGCTTGAGAATGGCCAGCGAGGAGTTGGCCTTCACCGCATAGCAAACCAGGTGCTCGCGGCCGGCAAAGGCCTGCTGAAACAGGCGCAGCCTTTCCACGATCTGGTCGGCGGAATAGACGTACAGCGGCGAGCCATAACGGCGCACCAGGGTCTCCAGCGAGACCGTTCCGCAGCTGAGAGGCGCACCGGGCGCGCTGAAGACGAAAGGACGTGGCGAGATGGAGGAAGCGCTTGTCACTGGTCGGGGTCCGTAGAAAATGCTCTCTTTTGAGCCTACAGCATTCTATCGGGCAGACAACCAGGGCCCTGCGGCCATTACAATAGTTCGATGGGGGAAATCAAGAAGGTCGATCTGGTGGGCGTAGGACTGAATGCCACCGATACGCTGATTCCTGTGGTTGAGTTTCCGGCCCGCGGTTCCAAGCTAGAGTACGCTTCAGCCAAGATCATGCCGGGCGGGCAGACAGCTTCTACAGTGGTAGCCTGCCAAACCTGGGGACTCAGTACGCGGTACGTGGGCAAGCTTGGCACCGACAGCGCTGCCAAGCTGCATTGCGATGCCTTTGCAAAGGCCGGCGTGGAGGCGCGCATTGCCATCAATCAGGGCGGCATAAGCCCGCAATCCATCATTCTGGTCGACAGCGGCGGTGAACGCACCGTCCTTTGCCAGCGCCAGGAGAGCATGGCGCTGCGGCCGGAAGAGCTGGAACGCGAATGGATTGTGAACGCCCGCGCGCTGCACATTGACGGCTTCGATACGCAGGCGGCTATTCGCGCCGCGTCCTGGGCGCATGAGGCTGGCATTCCGATCATTGCCGATCTGGACGAGCTCTACCCCGATGTGGAAGAACTGCTCCAGTTCATCGACTATCTGATCGTCAGCCGCGACTTCCCTTGCCGCCTGATGAACGAAACGGATTTGCAGCTGGCCCTCAAGGGCATGCAGGCCCGTTACCGCTGCAAGCTGACGGCGGCAACTCTGGGCGAAAACGGCGTGCTGGCCTGGGACGGACGCCAGATGCTACTCCAGCCCGCTTACCGGGTTCCCGTAGTGGACACCACCGGCGCCGGCGACATCTTCCATGCCGGCTTCATCTATGGCCTGCTGAACGACTGGCCGCTGGAGCGTACGCTCGATTTCTCCTGCGGCGCTGCTGCCATGAACTGCATGGCGCAAGGCGCACGCGGCGGCATCGGCCCGGTACACACCGTGGAAGAGATGATGCGTACAGTCACTCACCACCGGCTGAACCCGGAATTTGCGCATCTGTCGTAACAGCGCGGCACAGATTGAAAGATCAACGGCCTGCCCTCACCGGAGAGCAGGCCGTTTGGCATTGCAGGTATCTGTATCTACTTCACGGTGCCCGCGGGCGAGATGAGCAGGAAGGTCACCGAACCGGCAGTGGAGCGCTTGTGCAGGGTGCCGCGCGGAATGGTCAGGATGTCGCCCTTCTTCAGCGTCACCTTGGTCGCGCCTTCCGACTCGGGAGCCAGCCACTCGCCTTCGCGCACCTTGTGCGTGCCCTTCGGCGTGCCGCCCAGCTCGTACAGCGTCTCACCTTCGACAATGATCAGCAGATGGTCGCGGCCCTCGTGCCACTCAAACTCCTTGGCGCTCTTGGCCGTTTCGCTGGTCATCACCAGGGCAAAGTTCTTGTCGGTCACAAGATTGTTGTTGCCGGGCGCGGCTTCCAGAGCCTTGGCGTCGGCAGCCAGTTCTTCCACTTTGAAGTGCTGGAAGGGTTCACCCTGGCCCGCGGCCAGATCCTCGGCGCGGGCGCTGGAGCCGAACAAGGCATCCGCCAGGGCAACTCCGGCAACGACAGCAACAGGCGCGCCGGCCAGAAAGCTGCGGCGGCTCTGCGAATTCACTTCGGAATGATTCATCGTAAGACTCCCGATTCAGTTCAACACACTGCGGCTGGATCTGTCAGCCGTTGTCAGAATACGCTTCCCACAGAATAGATTTTTGAGTGGCTCTAGAACCGCTTCAGCCACGGCTGCAGCAGTGCGGACACGGTTTCCGGCTGCTCGTAGGCGGCAAAGTGACCGGCATCGGGCAGAAGATGGAAGCTGCACCCGCCCGGAGCCCGCTCAAAGATGCGCATCTCCTCGGCCGTCACGCCCGGATCTTCGCCACCGGCAATCGCCAGCACCGGCACGCGGATCGACGCTACATCCGGCACCGAATCCGGCCGCGTGGCCAGACCGGCCTGCACGGCCACCAGCGCTTCCGCGGTTACGGCATCCATCTGCCGGCGCAACTCGGCAACCATCTCTGGACGCCGCGCGCGCGCCGTAGCTCCGGCCAGCGTCTGCGCCATGCCGTCGTAGAGCTTGGCCCGATTCCCTGCCCGCGCCTCGGCAATCGTTGCGGCACGGCGGCTGGCGTTGGCCGCGGCATCCGGCTGCGGCTTGGAACAGACAAAAGCCAGCCCGCGCACCCGCTCCGGCGCTTGCCGCCAGAGCTCCAGCAAGACATAGCCGCCGATGGAGCATCCGGCAAAGACTGCCTTGGGAATCGAAAGATGATCCAGCAGCGCCAGCACGTCGGCCGCCAGCCGCTCCATGGTGAGCACCGGCGCATCCGGGACCTCGGGAAAGCCGCCCACAGGAAGATCTGCGCCCAACGGAGAAAGCCCGTGGCCGCGCAGGTCGGGCAAAATCGCGCGCACACCTGTCAGTTGGCCGGCCAGCGGTCGCCAATACTCCCGATCCAAAGGCGTGGGGTGCAGAAAGACCACCGGCAGGCCGGTGCCGACCTCGCTGAAGCTCAGCAGAACCTTCGCAGAAGAACTCATACCCCAGAAGGATACTCTCCCGGTGCCAGCGGTTCGTCTGGAATGCCGATCCAGCAGGCGATGTAAGCCACACCCACAATACCGCCGGAGAAGCAGAGGCCGAGCACGGCTGCGATCCGCACCGCAGCTACATCCCATCCATAGGCGCGGGCCAGGCCGATGCAGACGCCCGCCACTTGCCGGCCCACGCGCGGCCGCACCAGGGTCTGCGCCGCAAAGGGCTGAGCCGGAGGCAATGCCACACCGCACCGCGAACAGTACCGCGCTGCCGCCGGAAGTGCTGCACCGCACTGGGAACAATAGATGGTCATGGTCTGCCTCCCCACTCTCCTCCATACGGAAGCAGATCGGCCGCAGTTCCCTGCACTTTTATGGATCCGGCAACTGAATCCTCTTGGGGTGCCCCATCCTTTCCCGCGTCTTTTGCGGGAAAGGATGGGATAGAACCAAGCCCGCGCGTTGGCCCCACCGCAGGTGGTCAGTTGCCCCGGTAGGGTGTGCGCAGATGCTTGCGGGCAACGTCGGCGCGGGAGGTGCCGGGGCCTGCTGCAATCGCACCCTGATAGTCGCGAACCGCCTGCGGGCGTTCGCCCTGCACATCGCGGCACTCGCCGGCGGCCAGCAGCGAACGGATCTTGAGCTCGGGGCTGACGGTCGCCGCACTGGCTGCGTGCTCATAGGCTGCGGCTGCTTCCTGGTAGTGGCGCTGGCCCCGCAACGAGTCGCCCAACCCGAAGTCGGCCAGCTCCAGCCGCGCATCGGCAAAGTAGCCCGGTTTGGCGGCGTCGGCCAGCAGCTCCCGATACGATTCCACGGCCACCATCCCTTCGCCGGCATCCTTGCGCAGGTTGGCCTCCTCCAAACAAATTAAAAAATTATGCGGGTACTGGCTCTTCATCCCGCGAACTACCTGGATTGCGTCCTTGTAGCGGCCCTCGCGGCGCAGGAACAGAGCCGTGGCGGTCCGCGCTTCCAGGCTGGTGATCGTACCGCGCTGCCCAGCATCGCTCAGCATGGCTAATCCAGTTGTTTTTGAACCGGTTATCCCTGCAAATCCAATTAAAAATTTAAATGGCAGCGGTAACGCTCCCACCACGTACTGATAGACCCCGGTAATCAGCTTGGCATCGGCATAGTTGGGGTCCAGTTGCAGACAACGCGCGGCATCGTCTTTGGCCTTGTTGGCCAGCCGGAAGCCGGTGCCGAAAGCCCGCTCCACCATGGCTACGTAGGTGCAACGCAGGCTGCGCACCCAGGCACGATCAAATAGCGCGTCAATGTCGTTGGCGTTGTGATTGATCCGCCAATCGGCCTCGCTCACTGCCTCGTCTGCCAGAGCGAAGATCCGCTCCCGTACATGGGCATCTTCCTGCGTGGCATGGCGGCCGGTCAGAAAGCCGTCGTTGGCATAAAAAGTGGTGTCCAGGGTGTCTTGACGATAGAGTTCTTGGAAGACCAGTGCATTCAGCAGCAGTGCGGTCGGATGGGGATCGCCGGGATGCGCCCTATGGTAGCGATCGAAGCGCTCCGCGGCCCCCGCATAGTCCATGTTGTAGTAGTGCTCATAGGCCTCGCGCACCTGAAGGTCCAGATTCTCCGGATTGGTGTGCGCCGGAACAGCCGACACCTGTGCCGCCCAACAAATGGGCAGCAGGATTCCAATTGCCGCCTGCAGCCAGCCAAGAGCTCTGCGTTGCACTGTATCCCTCCAGCAGTTTGAGGCGTGACCTTGCACAGGCCACCGCCGGGCCCGGACAGGTCTCAACCCAATTCCAGCTTACTCTATGGAAGCTGCTGAATTCATGACGGTTCCCCAAGCGGCATTTCTTCTCGCCAACAACCGTGACGAACGTCTTTCCTGTTCCCGGCCAGGTTCGGGTAGGATCGAGCTATGCCTGTACCGGAACGACTGAACCCAACCTTCATCCCCGCCACTTCGCCTTTGGCCGCGCAAGGCATCGACCCCCTGGAGCTGGCGAGGGAACGGCTGATCGTGGCCCTGGATGTGCCGACGGCACCCGCCGCCATCCACCTGGTGAATCAGCTGGAGAGCTGTTGCACGTGGTTCAAGGTGGGCCTCGAGCTGTTTGTGGCCGCCGGGCCTGAAGTGCTCAAGCCAATTCTCGCTCGTGGCCATAAGATCTTCCTTGATTTGAAGTTGTACGACATTCCCAACACCGTGGCCGGCGCTGTGCGCTGCGCCGCCGGGCTGGGGGTGCAAATGCTCACCCTGCATGCGGGCGGCGGTCCTGCCATGCTGGCAGCGGCCAAGGCCGCGCTGGATGGCGTTGAGAATCCTCCCCAGCTGCTGGGCGTCACCGTCCTGACCAGCATGGATCAGGAGCAGATCGCCGCTGTGGGCGTGGGCCGTAGCCCAGCCGAGCAGGTGGAACTGTTGGCCAAGATGGGCATTGGAGCCGGTATGAACGGCTTTGTCTGCTCCCCGGAAGAGGTCGCGCGGCTGCGCAGGCTCACGGGTCCCGGTGGCGTGCTCGTGATTCCCGGCATTCGTCCGGCAGGTGCAGAAAAGGGTGACCAGAAGCGCATTGCCACCCCAACCGACGCGCTCAGAAAGGGCGCCAGCCACCTGGTGGTCGGCCGGCCCATCACCCAGGCACACGACCCAGCCGACGCTGCCGAAGCCATTCTGAAAGAGATGGCACTGGCGCTAGCGGAGTAACTCTGAAACCTGGCTATAAAGCTGGACGGACAGGCTTTTTCTGGGTTGGGTCAATGGCATTTACTTGCGCGTCGGCCTGACGATCCATCCACTCATCCAGGCGAGAGCGCTTGAAACGCCAGCGGTTTCCCAGCTTGAAAGCGGGTACAAAGCCCTCCGACGCGTACTTGTACAAGGTGTCGGGCGAGATGCCCAGATAATCGGAGGCCTGACGGATATCCATGACCTCGCGGACTTCGGTCACCAGCAGATTGGAGCGGGTCGCGGCGTTGCGCATAGGAAGCCTCCTGGGGGACACACGTGTCCCGTTCAGAATCCGGCGGGGCTGCCGGTACCCTGTATATAAACCGGTTTCACCCATCGGTTCAAGGATTTTCAGGAAGTTGCAGGAAATTCATCGGGTTTTGGGTGACGGATTCAGGAAAATTCCCCGTACAAAACCAGTCCAAAACCCATCATCTTGGGTTTAACCTCAGCGCCCCTACAAGTTATAGGGTTATTGAACCAAATGGTGCGCACAAGGCCTTCGGTTGTGGCGGCAACCTATAGATTCGCAGGTTCTTCGCCTCAACGCCACCAGGAGGAGGGTTGTTTTTTTTTAAAAATGGGTCTTTTCGCCGCGCGAGAGCTGAAAATCCAGCACTTCGTCTTTCTGAAAGAGAGAGCAATACGGCCAGCTCTCGTCCTTCTCCAACTGCGTCTGCGAGCCATGCTTGTCTTCCAGCGTGATTTCGTCTGTCGTGCACTCCACCACTTTCTGCTGCTCCAGCCAGAAGGCGGCTCCCGGATTCTCCGTCGACTTTGTATTGTTGGCGATCTTGGTCAGGACAATCACCATCAGCACGGCCACCATTGCGGCCATTCCTTTGGGCAACGCACCTTTCATTCCCGTTCACCTTGCTCGGTTTTCCCCACGATACGGCATCAGGGCTATCCGGGAAAACCCGAGAAGGCCTTTTGCGGGGCTGCAAGGCGCCGGAATTTTAACTATTTAAAAAGGGAATTTCGATGCCCCGACCGGCTGGTGCGGGGTGCTGGTACGCACACCGCGGCGGGACACAAAAATACCGGCCTGGAGGCAGGCGCTACGGAATCTGCGGACAGGTGCTTAGTTCTGATCGTCGCGCCGGTGCAGGGTGGGGCGATCATCGCCGGAGTTGTCGGTTCCCGACCCGCTGTTGCTGTTCCCATTGCCATTGTTGTTGCCGCCATTGCCGGAGCCGCTGCTGTCGTTGCCGCTACCGGTGCCGGCCCGCCGCAGGGAGGGCCGCGTGGCGCCTTTGGTATCGGTGAGCCGCCGCTTGTTCTCGATGCGCGCCAGCCTGGCCTTGACGTCGTCAAACTCCGAGGTCGAGACGGTGTACTCGTCGCGCGCCGGCAGGATGCGGGCAATCTCCTCCTGCGAGTGCAGGATGCGTTCCGGGGTCTGAGGGTGGTCGCTGAAGGCCTTGGAGACAATGCCGGGTTTGCGCTTTTCGAGCGCCTGCACCTTTTCAAAGAAGGCAATAAAGGCCTGGGGATCGTAGCCGGCGCGGTACATGTATTGCACGCCCAGATAGTCGGCCTGAGCCTCAAAGTCGCGCGAGAATTTGAGGAAAGTGATGGGAATGGCCAGCTGCGAGCCTTCATAGATGCCGTAGCCGGTCCAGCCGCCCACCATGATCATGACCGGAATCATGCCGATCTGCGTGTAGTTGGCGCGGGTCATCTCGCGGGCCACGTGATGAGCGCAGACGTGGGCCGTCTCATGCGCCATGACGCCTGCCAGCTCGGCCTCCTCGTCTGCGTTCAGAATCAGCCCGGAGTTGACGTAGAAGAATCCACCCGGCAGGGCCATGGCGTTGATCTCGTCCGAGTCGATGATCTTGATGGTGAACGGAACCTTGCAATCGGAGTTCTTGACGATGTTCTGGCCGATGCGGTTCACGTACTCCACCACCACCGGATCGGTGATCATGCGGGTGCTCTTCTCGATCTGATCGGCGTAGGTCTTGCCCATCTTGATCTCGGTGTCGGTGGAGTACCAGTTGCCTACGCCACGGCCGCCGATGTCGCGATTGCCCACCGCGTTCACGTCCTCGATGCTGCCCGTTTTGACTTTGACGGGCTGGCTGCCCACCTCAACCACTTTGTCCGGGTCCACCACCACGGTGGAATCGCCGTTAACAGGCTGGCTTCCCGGCTTGCCGTTCTTGTCCTTGCCCTTATCTGTGGCGGAAGCTGGAACATCGCCGCTCACCGGCTGGGTGCCGGGTTGCGCTTTGTCCTTGTCCTTTGGCGGAGACGGCGCGTCCCCGCTTACCGGCTCGGTACCGGGCTTGGCCTTGTCGGTGGTCTGCTGGCCAGCGGGAGCTGTCTGCTGATCGGCGGGAGGGGTCTGCTGGTCCGCAGTTGTGGAGCTCTGCTGCCCAGTGCCGGTATTCTGCGCGGCGGGCTGCTGATCGCCCTTGTCGCTGCTGGGAGGGTTGGATTGCGCCATGGCCGCCAGACTCCAGGCAAGAGCCAATGCCGCCAACATGGCTGTCCGCGCGCTGCACGATCCAAACTTCATTGCCACACCTCCAGGGGACACGTTGCGCCAGCGCCTATGGCCGATCCGTCAAGGGTACCCCGTTCACCCGCGCCCGGCGCACACCTCTGTTCACGTTAGACGGAGATTTCCAGAGGGACGAGAGCCCTGGACCAGAATATTTCTTTCCCCGCCGCAGCGCCACCGGGGGTACTGGCAGGGCAATCGCATTTGGAGTTGAAGCTATGGATAGCAGCAGGAAAGAAAACTGGCGGCACAGGCTGCGGAAGAAGCCGTAAGCCTCTCTGTTTTTGGAAGAACGCTCCGCAGGGGCTAAAGCCCTAGTCTTCATTTTGCGCCCTTTGCGGCACGACTAAAGTCGTGCCCTGACGCGTGTTCTTCGCGCGATCTGGCTTTCATGCGATTGCCCTGTTCTGGCCCACCCCCTGCCCCGGATGCTGTAGATTGAAGGACACGGAGGGGCGGGTGCGGCGTACGATTCTTTTTTTAGCCGTCGTGGTGCTGGCGACTGCCGGTTTGCTGGCGGCGCAGACCGATTCCAGGGTGGAACGCGCGGCTCACCAGCTCGCTCCGCCCCTTGGGCCGCACGATCCACATCATCCGCCCAGGCCTTCGCAGCCCGTGGGTGCTGCCGACGTTTTTGACGCCACACTGATGGGCACACCGGTGCTGCTGGACACCAACTGGCGGGTAGGGATCAGCTCCGATCCAACTGCCGCGCAGCCCAACTTTGACGACTCCACCTGGGCCATCCGCAACGCCGCCGACACCTTTCCGGAGGTAGCCGAACCGGACGCCGACAACCAGAACTCCGCGAAGGGCGCGGACCGAAACGAAGAATCGCTGCGCAGTCTGAAGGGCGCCGAAGATCAACAACTCTACGCCTGGTTCCGGTTGCATATCCAGCTGCCCGCGCATCACGGGCCGGTGGCGTTGCTGGTGGAGTTGCCGGTCTCGCACAATACGTCCATCCCCATCAGCCCCGGATCGAGCTTCGATCTCTACGCCGATGGCAAACTCATCCATCCCGAAGGCCCCAACGGCCAGAACCCGGAACACTACCAGCAGATCAGCCGCATCTATCCGCTGACCATCGACCCCGGGCAGACCCAGGTGGTTCTGGTGGTGCGTACGCTTTACCTTCCCACCGGGTTCAATGCCTACACCAACTTCTTCTCCGGCCGGAAGCTGATTCTGGGCGATCCGCGCACACTCAGCCACTCCCTGGACGGCTGGCGCAACCGGGTGCTGTTTGAGCGCATTCCCCGCCTGGTGGTGGCCATCCTGCTGGTGGTGCTGGCCAACTTCCTGCTGGCACTCTACTTTGGCCAGAAGGGTCACCGCGAGTATCTGTGGCTGGCGCTGCATGAGCTGGTGCAAGCCCCGGTCGCATTTGTGGAACTGTCCGGCTCCACGGCCCGGCTGGACAGCCTCTGGTATGCCGCCGTGGTGGCGCAGCTGGTGCTGCTTTCAGCCTATCTCTACTTTGAGTTCCTGGTTGCGTTTCTCTCTCTTCCCGGGCGGCGCTGGTATGTGCGTCTGCTGCGCTTTACCTCGCCGGTGCTGTTGCTGGTGGGCCCGTCGCTGCTGATGGTGGGCCATAGCAAAGCCGCCGGGCTGGTGCTGGCGCTGGCCGGTCTTTGCAGCAGCTTCTGGATGCTGGGCTGGCTGCTGTTTGTGGTGCTTACCCTCTTCTCCGCAGCCATGAAGCGCAATTTTGAGGCCGCGCTGCTGCTGGTGCCCCTGGTGCTGAACTTTGTAGGCAGCATTGAGCCCATGTTTACCGTAGTGATGGGCGACATCACGGGCCATCCTGTGCACTCGCCGCTGACGTTTGAAGCCGGTCCCATCCCCATCACCTTTGCCTCGATTGCCGATTGCACCGGCATCTTCGTGATCGTGCTGATCATCTTCTTCCGCTTCCTGCGCATTCAACGCGAGCAAGAGCGCACCTCCAGCGAGCTGGCCGCGGCGCGCAGCGTGCAGGAGCTGATCATCCCCCGGGAGAAGATTGCCACGCCCGGCTTCGAAGTGGATTCGGTCTACGCTCCGGCCAACGAGGTGGGCGGAGACTTCTACTACGTGGAACCGACGGCGGACGGAGGTCTGCTGGTGGTCGTCGGCGACGTGGCTGGCAAAGGGCTGAAAGCCGCCATGAACGTGTCGATCCTGATGGGCGCATTGCGGCTGATGGGCCATCTGCACCGCAGCGCCCCGCCCCTGCCCGCGCAGATTCTTGCCGAACTGAACCGCGTGCTGGCCGGCAGCGAGAGCTTTACTACCTGTCTGGCTGCGTACTTTGGCCCCAATGGCGAGCTGAGACTGGCCAGCGCCGGGCACTTGCCGCCCTACCTGAACAGCCATGAGATCGAGATGCCCGGAGGCCTGCCCCTGGGCGTACTGGCCGAGATGAGCTACGAAGAGGTGCAACTGTTCCTGCATCCCGGCGACCGGCTGCTACTGCTCTCCGACGGAGTGGTGGAAGCCCGGCGGACCACGGGAGAGTTATTCGGCTTTGACCGCGTACACAACCTGAGCAATCAATCGGCGTTCTACATTGCCGATGCAGCCCGTTCCTTTGGCCAGGAAGACGACATTACGGTGCTGACTGTGCAGCGGCTCTAGGTCTGTGACCGCATGAATTTGCACTTTGGCATCTCAGCCTCCCTGGTCTCAACATCGAAACCTGGGGCACCCGACCATGTATGGCGAACCCCCTCTCCACGAAGGAGCCGAAGGCGTCTGCCGCACCGCAGGCGCCTTGACGCGGCCCCGGCGCCTCTGCTCTACTTTTGAATAAGGTCATGACACAGTGCCGCGCCAACTCGAGCTTTGCCGCTTCCGTGAGCGCTGCCATGCCGCCTGCTGCTATGGGTATGCGAATTATGCGCCCCATTCTCTGCGGGACCGAAGCCTGACCTGACCGAAACCTATCGCACCCCAGGCCACCTTCCGCACCCGCGGCAGGTGGTTTTATTTTTTGCCTCGCCACATCGCCTTCCGCTCCAACCGGCAACTCGCAAGGAGAACCAATTGCAAGCCGTCACTCTCGCCACCATTGAAGCCGCCCGCCAACGCATTGCCGACGCCGTGTACGTATCGCCCTGCCAGCAGTCGCACTTTCTCTCGGAGCTAGCTGGGCTGCCGCTGCATTTGAAGTTGGAGAATCTGCAGATGACCGGCAGCTTCAAGGAGCGGGGCGCGCTGAACAAGCTGCTAACGCTCACCCCAGAAGAGCGCAGCCGCGGCGTGATGGCTGCCAGCGCTGGCAACCATGCGCAGGGCGTGGCCTACCACGCGACCACGCGCGGCATTCCGGCGCAGATTGTGATGCCGCTGGCCACGCCGCAGGTGAAAGTGGCTGCCACGCGCGCCTTTGGCGCCGATGTGGTGCTCGATGGCGCCAGCTACGACGAGGCCTGCGACGAAGCGCTGCGGCGTTGTGCGGAAGAGGGCCGCACCTTCATCCATCCCTTTGACGATGCCGAGGTGATTGCCGGTCAGGGCACGATTGCTCTCGAATTACTGGAGCAGGTGCCGGACCTGGAAGCCGTGGTGGTGCCCATCGGCGGCGGCGGATTGATTGGCGGCATTGCCTGCGCGCTGAAGGAAACCAACCCCAAGATTCACGTGGTGGGCGTGGAGCCGGAGAAGCTGCCGTCGATGCTGCGCGCGCGGGTCTCCGGCGCACCGGTGACGATAGCTCCCGCTGCGACGATAGCCGATGGCATTGCCGTGCGCCGCGCCGGCGAGCTGACCCTGCCGCTGGTGGCGCGCTACGTGGATGAGATTGTCACCGTGGACGACGAGGAGATTGCCAGCGCGATTCTACTCCTGCTGGAGCACGAAAAGACACTGGCCGAGGGCGCGGCCGCGGCTGCACTGGCCGCTGTGGTGCAGGCCAAAACGAATCTGCGCCATCGCCGTACCGCGGTGATCATCTCCGGCGGCAACATCGATGTGACGCTGTTGGCCAAGATCATCGAGCGCGGCATGGTAAAGGATGGACGGCTGCTGCGCATCCGGGTTTATCTGCAGGACCGGCCGGGGGCGCTCTTCTCGCTTACCGAGATTCTGGCCCGCGAACGCGCCAACATTGTGGAGACGCTGCACAACCGCGCCTACTACGGCGTGAGCCTGGGCGAAACCGTGATCGATGTAACGGTGGAGACGCGCGGCGCCGCGCACATTGCAGCCTTGAGCCATGCGCTGGACGAGGCCGGCTTCCGCTTCGAGCGCATTCAGTAACGAAGCTAGTCGTCGGCGGCTGCGGCCACGACACCGCGACGGGTCTTCACATCACGCATGGGAGGCTGGCCGAAGAAGCGCGCATACTCGCGGCTGAACTGGCTGGCGCTCTCATAACCCACCTCGAAGGCAGCGCTGGCAGCATCGATGCCGGCCGTCACCATGCGTTCCCGCGCCATGTGCAGGCGCAGGTGCTTCTGGTATTGCAGCGGGCTCATCTGGGTGAGGGTGCGGAAATGGTGATGAAAGGTGGAGACGCCCATGTGGGCCATCGCAGCCAGTTGCTCCACGCGCAGGGGTCTGGAAAAGTTCTCGCGCAGCCACGCCACGGCCTTGGCGGTGCGATTGCCCTGCTCGCCGTGGGTAGCAATGGCGCGCAGATGGTGGCCCTGCGGGCCGCTCAGGATGCGATAGACGATCTCGCGCTGGATGAGCCCGGAGAGAAAGCCCATCTCCTGCGGACGGTCGAGCAACGCGACCAGCCGCGTGCAGGCATCGAAGAGTTCCGGCGTGGTGCGGCCCACGGCCATGCCGCGCGGGCCCGATCCTGATTGCGCATGCTGAAACTCCTGCTGGCCCAGAATCTCCCTGACGGTGGCCATGTCGAGTTCCAGCACAATGCCTAGCATGGGCTTCTCGATCGAGGCCTCGACGATCTCGCTGACCACGGGAAGATCGATGGAGGTGAGCAGATAGGTGGTGCCGTCGCAGAGATACGATTCGCTGCCAACGTTGATGCGCTTGGCGCCCTGCAAAAAGACGATCAGGGTGGGCTCGTAGGTTGCCGAATTGCACGGTGAGGTAATCGAGCGGCGATAGAGTCCCAGGCCAGGCAACGCCGTCTTCACCACGCCGTCGCTGGGAACGCGCGCGGCCACCTGGCGTGCCAGTTCCGCCCTCCGCGCCTCCAGACTGGACTGGCTGGCAGAGATCTCTTCCATTCGGGCTGTCTGGTTGCGGTTTGCGGTGGTTTTCACGGCATGATTCTCCATCTTTAGCCTACTGCGAATTCTCGATGAATTGCACAAGAATCATGGCCTCAAAGAGAATCAGGCAATCAATCGGAAGGATTGGGATACCGCAACCGGAGGCTGTCTGCGTACTCTTTGGATGGGCGGCAGGAGGGCGGGGCCGGTTTCAGGCCCGCTCCATGCTTGCCCGATCCGCCGGAAGGCGATGAGGAGATTTCGATGTATCAAGCAAAAGCCTACGCCGCGCAGAGCGCGACTTCCCCGCTGGCCCTGGCCAAGATTCCCCGCCGCGACGCAACCCCGGACGATGTGCAGATTGAGATCCTCTTCTGCGGCATCTGCCACTCCGACCTGCATCAGGTGCGCAACGAGTGGAGCGGGTTCATGCCTACCATCTACCCCTGCGTTCCCGGCCATGAGATTGTGGGCCGCGTGTCCAAGATCGGCTCGAATGTGACCAAGTTCAAGCAGGGCGATCTGGTGGGCGTGGGCTGCCTGGTGGACTCCGACGGCACCTGCCCGGCCTGCCAGGCTGGCCTGGAGCAGTTCTGCGGCCATGCCACCTTCACCTATAACTCGCCGGAACAGCACATCGGCGGCGTGACCTACGGCGGCTACTCGGATTCGATTGTCGTCAACCAGCGTTTTGCGCTGCGCGTGCCGGAGAACCTGAATCCTGCCGCGGCGGCTCCGCTGCTCTGCGCCGGCATTACCACCTACTCGCCCATGCGCCACTGGAAGGTGGGCCCCGGCAAGAAGGTGGGCGTGGTGGGGATTGGCGGACTGGGCCATATGGGTGTAAAGTTTGCCCACGCGCTGGGCGCGCACACGGTGGTCTTCACCACCTCGGAGTCCAAGCGCGAAGACGCGCTGCGGTTGGGCACCGATGAGGTGGTGCTCTCCCGCAATCCCGACGAAATGGCCAAACACGCCTTCAGCTTCGACTTCATACTGGACGCGGTTGCCGCCAACCACGATATCAACGCTTACCTGAACCTGCTCACCCTGAACGGCACGCTGACGATTGTGGGTGCGCCGGAAAAGCCGCACGAGGTGAGCGCCTTCCATCTGCTGATGGGCCGCCGCAGCCTGTCGGGTTCGATCATCGGCGGCATTCCGGAGACCCAGGAGATGCTGGACTTCTGCGGCCAGCACAACATCCAGGCCGACGTGGAAGTGATTCCGATCCAGAAGGTGAACGAGGCTTACGAGCGCATGCTGAAGCAGGACGTAAAGTACCGCTTCTCCATCGACATGGCTTCGCTGAAGAACGCGTAACCGCAAGCCTTTTTGCCCCAGCCTCAACCAGGGTTTTGGAAGGTTGAGGCTGGAGCACTGCACGCGGCAACTTTCTGAGCCTGTCGGCGGCCGGAAAACAACACCCGGAACCACCTTCCAGCATCCAATAGTGAGCGAGAGGAAAAGATGAAGACGAGAATTCTTGGCAAAAACGGACTTGAGGTTTCAGCGCTTGGGCTGGGCTGCATGGGCATGAGCTTTTCCTACGGCGCTCCCAAGGACATTGCGGAGATGGTGAACCTGCTGCACGCCGCCGTGGAGCGGGGTGTCACGTTCTTCGATACGGCAGAGGTGTACGGCCCCTACACCAACGAGGAACTGCTGGGCAAGGCGCTCTCCACGGTGCGCGAAAAGGTGGTGATCGCCACCAAGTTCGGCTTTTCGCTTTACGCGGATGGGCGTCCGGGCTGGCAGGGGCTGAACAGCCGTCCGGAACAGATTCGCAAGGTGGCGGAGGCTTCGCTCAAGCGGCTGAAGATCGACACCATCGACCTGTTTTACCAGCATCGCGTCGATCCCAACGTTCCCATCGAGGATGTGGCCGGCGCAGTGAAGGAGCTGATCGCCGAAGGCAAGGTGCGGCATTTTGGCCTTTCCGAGGCAGGCGTGGGCACCATCCGCCGCGCACATGCCGTACAGCCGGTTGCCGCACTGCAAAGCGAGTACTCGCTGTGGTGGCGCAAGCCGGAGGCGGAAGTGATTCCAGCGCTGGAGGAACTAGGCATCGGCCTGGTTCCCTACAGCCCGCTGGGCAAGGGCTTTTTGACCGGCGCCATCAACGAGACCACCGAGCTTGCAAAGAACGACTTTCGCAGCACTCTGCCGCGCTTCACGCCCGAAGCCCGCAAGGCAAATCAGGCCATCGTCGATCTGCTGGCTTCGATTGCTCACGAGAAGCAGGCCACGCCGGCGCAGATTGCCCTGGCCTGGCTGTTGGCCCAGAAGCCCTGGATTGTGCCCATTCCCGGCACCACCAAGCTGCACCGGCTGGAAGAAAATCTGGGCGCGGTAGAGATCGAACTGACGGCCGAAGAACTCGCCTCCCTCACCGAGGCCGCGGCCAAGATTGAGATCCTCGGCGGCCGCTATCCGGCCGAAGTTGAGGCGATGACCGGCCGTTGAGCCGAGGCTAGAGCGCAACCAGGAAAGTGGGACCATGAGCAAGAACGTATTGATTCTGTCTTCAACACCGCGCAAGAACGGCAACTCCAGCATCCTCTGCGACCGCTTCGCAGAGGGTGCGCGGGAGGCTGGCCACACGGTGGAAAAGGTGAATTTGCGCGAGAAGACCATCCATCCGTGCACTGGCTGTTATGCCTGCGCACGCACCGGAAAGTGCGCGCAGAAGGACGATATGGCCGCAATTCTGGCCAGCATGGAAGCCGCCGACACCATCGTAATGGCCACCCCGGTGTACTTCTACACTATGAGCGCGCAGATGAAGACGGTGATTGACCGGACCGTCGCGCGCTACACCGCCATCCGCAACAAGGAGTTCTACTTTATTGTGGCTGCCGCCGACGGCAACAAGGCTGCCATGGAGCGAACCATCGAGGGGTTTCGCGGCTTCACCAGCTGCCTGAACGGAGCCCGGGAAAAGGGCACGGTTCTGGGGGTGGGCGCGTGGGAGATCGGCGCCATCCGCAAAACCAAAGCCATGGACGAAGCATTCAAAATGGGCCGTTCCGCTTAGGTCTCTGACCGCATGAAGAAGTTCATTGAGTCCGTGCTTTCCCTGGTCTCAAAATCGAGACCAGGGGCACCCAATCATGGTACAAATTCAAGCGGTCAAAGACCTAGCCCACAGATCAGCACGGACAAACGAGGAAAAAGATGGAAATCAAGCGAGTTGGATCGCAGGCCTCCTACGCCGGCCCTGCGGATTACTTTACCGGCACAGTGCGCGTGGATCCGCTGATCGATACACCGGAGCCGGCGCGCGTCTCGGCCGCAGCGGTCACCTTTGAGCCCGGCGCGCGCACCGCGTGGCACACGCATCCTTTCGGCCAGACGCTGATTGTGACTGCCGGCTGCGGACGCGCGCAGCATTGGGGCGGCCCGGTGGAGGAGATTCGCCCCGGCGACGTGGTCTGGTTCCCGCCCGGCGAAAAACACTGGCACGGTGCCGGCGAAACCACTGCCATGACCCATATTGCCATCCAGGAAAAGCAGGAAGGCAAAGCCGTGACGTGGATGGAAAAGACCAGCGCGAAGTTGTAACGCGCTGACACTGGAAGGACCGGACAGCTATACTGCCGTGGTTTGAGGAAAGGTCTCGCCATGCGCCGTTTGCTTCCGGTTCTTTGGTTCTGTCTTGCCGCAGTTTTTCCCGTTGCGCTGGCCGCACAGGCCGATCGGCCCGGCGATTGGCGCACCAAGCTCACCTCTGAACTTCCACGGCTCGGCCATCGCAACTGGATTCTGGTGGTGGACTCGGCGTACCCGCTCGAAACCTCCGCGGGCATTGAAACCGTGGAGACCAACGCGCCAATGCTCGAGGTGGTGCGCGGCGTTCTGGATGAGATCGGCCGCTCCCAGCATGTGCGTCCGACCATCCTGATAGACGCTGAGCTGAACCATGTGCCGGAGAGCGATGCGCCCGGCGTGGGTGGCTATCGCTCCCAGATCGGCGAATTGCTCAAGGAGCAGACCGTTGTCCGGATGCCGCATGAGAAGCTGCTGGCCACGATGGAAAAGCAGGCCGAGCAGTTTCATGTTCTGGTCCTGAAGACAACGGCCACACTCCCCTACTCTTCTGTCTTTATCCGTCTGGATTGCCGCTACTGGAGCGACGACGCCGAGGCGCAATTGCGGGCCGTGATGAGCCAGGCCCGGCCGGAGTGACGCGCCACAGTACGCTCCCGCGTCGTCCTCCACGCAGCGCTGCGCGCTGCGGAAATATTCTTCCAGCAACCGTGCCGTTCGCGATAGCATGGAAGCGATCTACAAGAGCCTATTTCTGTGCATGCTTCCTCCAAACGGATTCTTACCGCGCTGCTGGTTCTGCTGGCCATCCTGCTCGTCCTCCTGCGAGCAGCCGTTTGGCTGCATCGTGGCGTGCGCGTACACTCCGCCGCGCCGCACTATAGCACCCTCTTGACTCCGGGCCCACTGTCAAATAAATAGTCCGGCAGGGCTTGGTCCGGTAGCCACTGCCATGGCATGGCGCGCGATTTCCAATTGGAAACAATTTGCCATCCCAGCCTCCACCCTTGTATAACTCAACCGCAGCACTTGCCGGTTTGGCTCGTGGTCTGGCCACGCTCCAAGCCGCAGTTGCCACTGTTGATCAGGAGTTTTTTTTATGCGCCGTTTTGCCTTGTTTGCCCTGCTGTTGGCCGCCACTTCGCTTGCTGTTGCCTCTCCCAGAACTTACGTTGTCAACGATTTTGGCGCCATCGGCGATGGCAAAACGCTGGAAACCGCTGCTCTGCAAAAAGCCCTGGACGCGGCCGCAGCTACCGGCGGCACGGTCACGCTGAAGCCCGGCACCTATCTGACCGGATCGCTGTTCCTCAAGTCGGGCGTGACGCTGAACGTGCCTGAAGGCGCGACCATTCTGGGCAGTGAGCACGTGGAAGACTACCCCATGCTGCCTACGCGCATCGCCGGCATTGAGATGACCTGGCCCGCAGCACTGATCAACGTCCGCAACCAGCACAATGTGATCCTTACCGGCACGGGCACCATCGATGGCGACGGGCCCATCTGGTGGAAGAGCTATTGGGATCTGCGCGCGGGGTACGAACCGAAGGGCCTGCGCTGGGCCTCGGATTACGACGCGCGCCGCCCGCGGCTGATGCTGATCCAGGAATCGACCAACGTGACCGTCGGCAGCGGTATCCACCTGCGCCGCGCCGGCTTCTGGACGCTGCAGATTCTCTACTCCTCCAAGATCCACGTGGACGGCGTGATCATCCGCAACAACGAGGGCGGCAAAGGCCCGTCCACCGACGGCATCGACATCGATTCCTCGCACGACATTCTGGTGGAACACGTCGATATCGATGTGAACGATGACGCGCTGTGCCTGAAGTCGGGCCGCGACGCCGATGGATTGCGCGTGAACCGACCCACGGAGAATGTGGTGCTACGCGACTCGATCATCCGTACTGGCGCGGCAGCCGTGACCATCGGCAGCGAGACTTCGGGCGGCTTCCGCAACATTGAGGCCTATAACCTGACCGCGCTGGCCGGAGTGCCGAACGGGGTGCTGTTCAAGTCGGCTCGCACTCGTGGCGGCAACGCCCACGACATCCGCATCCACGACCTCAAGCTGGAAGGCGTGGCCATTCCCATCCGCATCAATATGAACTGGAATCCGAGCTACAGCTACGCTGAAATTCCTGCCGGCCTCAAGGACGTGCCGCCCTATTATTACGTCTTGGCCACGCACGTGCCGGAAGACAAGGGCCTGCCCCATTTTGCCGACGTGCACATCTGGAATATCCAGGCTACGGGAGCCAAAACCGCCATCCTGGTTTCTGCCTATCCCAATGCCACGCTCGACAACTTCAAGATCGATCATCTGGAGATTGAAGCCAAGACCGCCGGCAGCATCTCCAATGCGCGCAACTGGCAGATGACCGACAACGCCATCCACACCGCGGACAACTCCACGGTAAAGTTTACTGACAGTTCTTCGGGGCCGGCGGAAACTGCCTTTGGTGACAAGTAGCCGCTCGCCCTCCCCCATCCAACCCCATCCGATGCCGCAATGCGCCGGATGGGGTTTTCTTTCTCTCTGCAGGCCTTACACGGCAGGACTAGCAACGATTATCCAGCAGGCTGCATTTTCTCAGGCCGGGCATGCCAGAAAGCGCATGGTATTTTATACCGCATAGGACAGATATTCCAGCCCAAAGGTCTAACCTCGTGGGCTTCACCTGGCTGAAAATAGACCACTCCGGGTGTCTTTAGATGACTGATTGGGGTGGATTCTGGGTGCTCCCGACAGGCCCATCTCCGCCCTTCGGCCGCCCCTTGTTGCTCGTGGAGTCGTTTACTCCATTTTAAAAACGCCTATGGAATTCTGAATTGCAGTTTCCCATTCTGCTGCACGCCAGGGGCAGGCTTTTCTGAGCGCGCGGTATTACATTTCAGCAACTTGCAGCGATGTTCCGTATTTTCATTTCGTTACGGAACCTTTTCCTGTTCACTAAAGGATCAGTTTGCAATCTGAAATCGAGGATCATAAATCCGACTCGCATACGATTTCTCATATGGTTGGATATGGATTATTTAAACCGTTTTTCTATTGACACTCGCAACTTGCAGGTGCGTTAATCTCATACCGAGGTCGGACCTCCCGATTTCGCATGCCCTAAATGCGTCTGACCGCAGGACGGAACAGACGTTTTCTTCACCACTTAACTGGAGGCTCAAAAGGCGAACGATTATGACAAGATTTGCCCAGATTGAGAAATCGTATTCACAGCGCAGGGACCGTTGGGCCAGCATTGTTTTCACCATGCTGCTGCTAGCGCTCTGCACGAGTTGGGCGGTAGTTCCTGCCACAGCGCAAACCGGCGGCGACGCCGCCATCACCGGAGTTGTGACCGATTCCTCCGGTGCAGCCATTCCTAGCGCCACTCTGATCGCCAAGAACGTCGCCACGGGCGTCGAGACCAAGCGCATCAGTTCTTCGGCCGGCATCTTCGAGATCAGCCCGCTGATCGTTGGCACCTACGAACTCAAGGTCTCCGCGCCGGGCTATGAATCCAAGGTGCAGGAACACATCGAACTGCACGAAAACCAGGTTTTCGGCTACAATCCCGTTCTTGCAGTTGGGAGTCAGCAGGAAACCATTACGGTCAGCGACACGCCTCCCTCATTGGACACCGCCAATGCGGTTCTGGGCACGACCATCGAGAATTCCGAATTCATGGAGCTTCCGATCCTGGTCTCCGGTAACCAGCAACGCGACGTAACCCAGTTCTCCAACCTCCTGCCCGGCGCGCAGACCGGCAGCCGCTCCTCGCTGTTTTCCGGTACGGCCAACCGCGTGGTGGAAGTCTATCTGGACGGCATTCCCATGACGACGATCAGCCAGATCGGCGACAACCGTCCCATTCTCAACGGTGTTCCTTCTGAAGGCATCGGTGAAATCGGCGCGCTGACCAGCGGCCAATCGGCTGAGTATCAGGGCGCAGGTTCGGTCAACTACGCGATGAAGACCGGCACCAACAGCCTCCATGGCACGGTTGCCGACTTCGTGCGCAACAGAATCTTCGACACCTGGGGCTTTTCAGCCGGGTACGCAACCATTCCTAAACTGGTCAACGGCGTCGTCACCAACGTTCCGGCGGGCAAGCCTGCCGATCACCAGAACGAGCTGGCCATGGGCTTTGGCGGCCCCATTGTGATTCCGCATCTGGTCAATGGCCACAACAAGCTCTTCTTCTACGCAGCCTACGACAAGACCAACTCGTTGTCCGCTCCGGCATACGCGGCAACCACCGTTCCCACCACGCTGATGCGGCAAGGAAACTTCTCCGAACTGCTCACCGCCAATGGTGGCCCCGGATACCTCATCTACGATCCAACCTCTTTGGCAGCTTGCACGGCCAACAGCACCAACGGCCCCTGCCGCTATGCCTACGGTCAAACCGCGGGTACCGGAGCGGGCCCGAACGGCAACCCCTCCGGAACGCCCACCAACATTATCCCCGCCGGGCAGCTCTCGCCGATTGCGCAAGCCATGGAGAGTTTCCTTCCCCCACCGTCGAGTTCGGGATATCAGAATAACTATATCGGTGGCACGCCTACCGGCTATCAAAACTGGATCTACTCGGGCCGCGTAGACTATACCCTCTCACCCCGGCAAACGATTGCGGTTACCTGGGCCGAAGGCCACCGGCACGCCGTTCCTTACACATCGTCGGCCAACATGATCATCCCGCCCCCCTACCTGCCATCGACGTACTCGACCGTTGTCGGGCGCTGGGCCGACATCTCCCACGCCTTCACCATCACTCCCAATCTGGTGAACCAGTTCAAGATGGGCTATAGCTACTTTGGCGGGCCGCCGGTCGCCAGTATCACGCAGAACGTCAAGCAATGGGAAGCCGCAACCATGGGCATCAATTTCTCCGGCGTCCCTGCCGACGGTCAGGCGGTCACGGAGTTCCCCTACAGCACCTTCAGCGGCAGCAATGCGCCCTTCGCGTGGGGCACAACCTCCCCGACGAGTACCACCGTATCCAACAACAACACCACCGTGGACAACCTGCTCTGGATCAAGGGCAAGCACGCTTTCACCTTTGGATTCCAGGTGCAATGGCTGGAAGAGAATGCCGACTCCTACGACGGACCGACCTCCAACCTGTCTCTGACTTGGAGCACGAATGAGACGGCTGCCGTCAGCGGTTCGACGTACACCAGCAACACCGGCTATTCCTATGCCAGCTTCATGCTCGGCGCCGTCAACAGCACCGGCATTACGCTCCAGCCCTTCTCGGTTCTGGGCGGACGCTATCGCACCTTCGCGCCTTATGTTCAGGACGACTACAAGATCACGCCCAAGCTGACCTTGAATCTGGGGCTGCGCTGGGATTACCTGCCCACCTATCATGAGTCCAAGGACCGCTTCTCCTTCCTCAATCCGAACCTTACCAACCCTGTCACCGGCAATCCGGGCGCACTGGAATTTGCTGGAAACTGGGGTGGTTCGGGAGTCAGCATCGGCTCCCATACGCCGGTTCAGACCTATTGGAAGAACTGGGGGCCGCGCCTTGGCTTTGCGTATGCCCTGGACCCGAAGACGACGATTCGTGGGGCTTACTCCGTGGTCTACTCGCACGGCGGCGGAACCGGCGGCGCGGGCAACACCTACAACGGCCCTTCGCAACTCGGCTTTACCAGTTCGCCGTCTTTCAATGACAGTGCGGCCGGCGCCTCTGCCGGTCCTGCCTTCTACCTGAACAACGGCACCGCCTTTACCTCAATGGGCATCGCCAACAACAACTTCGGCGGTCCCGGCTACACGGTTCCCGCAATCACTCCGCCGGGGTCCGTCAGCCAGACACTGAACGTGGGCAACACCGTGAACTCGTCGGGCGCCTTCGTAACCGCCAGCGGCGCACCGGGATTTGCCGATCCTTATCTCTCGGGCCGCGCTCCAGAGTTCGAATTCTGGAACTTCGGCGTCCAGCGCGAGTTGATGCGGAACGTCGTATTGACCGTCAACTACACCGGCACGGAGAGCCACTTCATCGCCGGCGCCAGCAACATGCGCGGCAAGTTCGCCGGTCAGCTCAATCCCATTTACTACGCGTTGGGCTCGCAGCTGACCAAGCCCGCCACCGCCGCCAACATAGCCGCTGCCAACATTACCGCCGCGGCAGCCGGCCTACCGGCTATCAACCTGCCTTATGCCAGCTTCGCCACCGCCGCGGGCACCACCACCGGTGCTGGCAAAGCCACCATCGAACAGGCGCTCGTCTGGATGCCGCAGTTCAGCGGCACAACGGACACCTGGGGAAGCCAGTCCGCCAACGCCTCCTACCACTCCGCGCAAGTATCGCTGGAACACAGGATGTCGCATGGCTTGACGGTCAACGTAAACTACACCTTCTCGAAGAACATGGACGATGCCGGCACCCAGCGTAGCGGCTTTGCGATTCCTTCAAGCCTGATGCTGAATGGCAAGGGATGGGCCGTCAACCGCGCCGATCGCTCGGTCAGTGCCAACAGCATTCCCACCCTCATCACCGCCTACGGCACCTACAAGCTGCCCTTTGGCAAGGACGGCATCGGCGCCAACAACTTCATCGCCCGGCAGCTTGCCGGCGGCTGGACGTTGTCGGCGATGTACACCTATGACGACGGCACGCCGCTGCTGGTCACAGCATCCGCATGCACTTCGTCCTCACAGCCGCTTTCCGGAACCTGCATGCCCGATCTCAACCCCAATTTCACCGGCAGCAGCATCCGCCAGAACGGAAAATGGGGCAAAGGCATGACCGCCAATAACCTGGGCAAGACCCCGAGCGCCGGCGGCATCTCTTATGCCAACGGCTACGTCGGTGGCGCCACGCTGGGCAATGGTGCGAACGGCGCCGGCGCCTCCGTGCCCTGCGCCAGCGCCACCAGCCCGTACTGCAACCCTGGATCGTTTATGTTCGGCGATGCGCCACGCGTCTCCTACGGATTGCGCAACCCCTCCACCTACAACCTGAACATGGGCCTGCGCAGAAACTTTGTCATCGTGCCCGAGCGGCTTCAGTTCGTCTTCGCGGCCGATTGCTCCAACGTGACCAATCACGTAACCTTTGGCACAATCGGCGTCAGCGTCGATAGCGCCGCCTTTGGTACGGTAGGTTCGGCCACAAACAACGCTAGTTCCCGTGACTTCCAGTTCTCCGGCCGTCTCAACTTCTAACCTTTACCTAGCATCCGGCCTTCGAAGTTGCCGGATGCCAGGCAAAACCCAAAGGCCATGCTCTCCGGAGCATGGCCTTTGCATTTCTCCAGTGAGAACGGGGCGACGGCCGCGCGCCGACCTTACGGAACCCGGACGGCAATCTTTACATCGTGCGTTACGCCATTGGCCGTTCTCGCAACCGGCACGGTGTACGTGCCGGCAAGGGTGCCGTTGATGGGGGCGTGGAATTTGCCCCTCCGCCGCTTGCCCCGCCGCAACCGGCCAGGAACAACATGGCCAGCAGAGCTGGCGCGCAGAGCATTCCTATCCCGCACAGCCTGCGCTCTGCGCGCCTATGCGGCTCCGTCTAGCGGAAATGCAGATGGCGGCTACGGATTTGCCCGCGGCTGCAATTTTGCCGCGAGCGCCTCCAGGCGCGCCTTGGCTGAGCTATCCTCCGGCTTCAGCAGAAGGTAGTTGGCCAATTCACTGGCTGCATAATCCAAACGGCTGCTCATTTCGTAGGCTCGCGACAGGTTGTAGTGGATGCCCGGCGACCAGGGCGCGATCTGCTCGGCTTGGAGCAGGTCCGCAATCGGTGCGTCCAGATTCTGCGGACCGGAAGCAGCACGCAGCGCGCCCACGGCCCGGGCAAACAAAGCGAACGCCGCAGCGGGTACCGGCGGAAGCGGAGCGTGGGCGTAGATCTCTACCACTTTCTGTTCCAGATAACGATTCTCCGGCGCGGAATGCGCAAGCTTGCGATAGGCTTCCAGCTCTTGTTGCGGCGAATCGAAGTGTCTGGCTTCGACCTCGCGCAATCTGGGCATGGTCAGCAAGGCCAGCGCTTCGTCGTTGCCCTTGCTGCGCGCCCAGCCTTCCGGAAGCTGGCCGCTGTTGTTGTGCTCGCCGGCATCGGCGCCATGATTCAGCAGCAAGCGCACCACGGCGTTCTGGTTGCTCGAGTTGTCGCAGCGGCCGGCCAGCAGCAGCGGTGTGTCGCCGTCGTTGTCGCGGATGCGTATCCTGGCTCCGCCTTCCAGCAGCGCAGCAACTGCCTGCGGTTGGCAGTTGTAGGCCGCCATGGCCAGCGGCGTATCGCCGGTGGCGTCGCGGGCTTCGATGTTGGCGCCACGCTCCAGCAGAGCCTTCACCGCATCCCCGCTGCCGCCGATCGCAGCGCAGATCAGCGATGTCTCTCCGGATCTATCGCGGCTTTCGAGCTGGGCACCCAACTCCGCCAACTGCTTCACCGTTGCCCTCGCGCCGTTCCATCCGGCCACACACAGCGGTGTACGCTGATCGTTGTTTCGCACCTCAATGCCCGCGCCGCGCTCCAGCAGCATCTTCACCACATCGATATGATTGTTGATGGCCGCCAGAATCAGCGGCGTGTCGCCCCCCGTGTTGGTGGTCGTCGGCGAGAGGCCGCGATCGAGCAAGACACTCAGGGTGTCGGTATCGCCGCCCGCGGCTGCCAGCAGCAACGGATCGTTGCCTTCGTTGTCGCGTACGTCGATAGCAGCGCCCTTCTCGACCAGCCACTTTACCACATCGTGCTTGCCGTTCCATGCCGCGATGGCCAGCGCCGTCCGCCCCGCCTTGTTGCGCGCTTCCAGTGGCACCTTCGCTTCCAATAGTTCCGACGCACAGTCCATGCACCCTTGCCCCGCAGCCAGGATCAGTGCGGTATTGCCGTCGTTGTCGGTGGCCTGCAGGTTGGCGTGCCTCTGGATCAATGCACGAACAATGGGATCGGAGCCGCTCTCGGCAGCCAGCAGCAGAGCTGTCTTTCCATCGCTGTTCGCCGCATCCACCTTTGCGCCCATCTCCGTAAGGGCATCCGCGGCTTGCTTCTTCTTGTTCCGGGCGGCAACCATGAGCGGCGTCGTCCCATCCGAAAGCGTCGCATCTTTTTGCGCGCCGTGCTCAGTCAGGAACTTGATGGTGTCGTAGCGGTCGTTCAACGCCGCAAAGTGCAGCGGGGTGGCGCCAATGTTGTTGCGTGCGTCTGCCGGCACGCCGCGATCAAGCATCAACTGGACAGCATCCAGATCACCGGAAGCGGCAGCCAGGTGCAGACCGGTATTGCCCGCCGTGTCGGTGGCCAGCGGCTTGACGCCATGATCGAGCAGAGACTTCATCGCTTCGCTCTTGCCGGCCAACGCCGCCACAGTGAAGGCCGTATCGCCCTCTGCGTTGCGTGCCGCAAGCGATGTTCCCGCCTGCAGCAGCGCATCCACGCACGCTGCCGAACCGTAGCGCGCGGCCGCAAACAGTGCGGTCTCGCCCTGGGCGTCAACCGCCGTGAGGTTGGCTCCATGCTGGAGCAGTACGCGTACGGCCTCTGTACTCCCTGTGCCCGCGGCCCGCGACAAGAGCGTCTGACCGTCTTTATTCTTGGATTCCACGTCCACGTGCGGAACTGCAAGCAACGCCGCCAGGCATTCCGCGCATCCACGGCTTGCGGCCAGCGTCAACGCCGTCTCGCCGTCGTTGTCCATGGCCAGAACCGAGGCACCGTGCGCCAGCAGCAGCTTGATGGCCCCAAAACTGCCCGCGTCTGCAGCCCGTTGCAAAGGCGTAGAGCCGTCCTTGCTCTTGGCATCTACAACAATGCCGCGAACCGCCAGCAGTGCGGCCACGCACTCCGCGCAATCGTTCCACGCAGCATGATGGAGCACCGTTTTGCCCTCGTTGTCGGTGGGCGTCACGGTAGCTCCATGACTGAGCAGCAGCCTCACTTCCTCAGCCTTTCCGCTGTCGGCGGCCAGCATCAGCGGCGTCTCTCCATTCTTGTTCCTGGCCTCGACCCTGAAGCCCCTGGCGAGCAGCGCGGCAGAGGTTTCCACATCGCCGGACACAGCAGCAGTGCACAGCAGATCGCAAATCGCGCCGTCGGCCGCAGGGACGGCAGCATCGTAGTGCAGCAGCAGGTCGATGACTTCGCGATTACCTCTGGCGGTGGCGATCGACAGCGCGCTCACCCCATCCCGATCCTTGACCGACGGATCCGCTCCATGGTCGAGCAGCAGAGTGGCCAGATCGGCCCGGCCAATACCCACGGCGCGCAGCAGCGGCGTGTTGCCCAGTCGATCGACGTTGTTGGCAGGAACTCCCCGCTCCAGCAGCACCCTGAGGCTTTCAAGATCGCCGCCGCTGACGGCAAAGTCCATCACCGACGCGTCCTTCTTGTCTTTCAATCGCAGATTGGCGCCCCGCTGGATGAGCATCCGGGCTGCATCGGGCTCATGGCCGCGCAGCGCCGCCATCACTGGCGTTTTGCCGTCCGCATCCGGAGCATCGATGGATACGCCGCCTGTAAGCAGCAGATCGATGGCCAGAATGTTGCCACGTCCGCTCCAGAGCCGAAGCAGGTTTTCATTCTCCGCGCTGGCTGCACTCAGATGGCCGCCGCGCGCCAGCAATTCCTGCAGCACGGGCCATTGCTGATGGGCGGCTGCCAGGTCGGCAGCCGTATTGCCAGAGTTATCTACCGCGACAATGGAAGCGCCATGGTCCAGGAGCAGAAGAGCAGCCTGCTTGGGTCGCTGTTGCACCGCAACCAGCAGCGGCGTCTTGCCGTCTTTGGCACGCGCTTCCATGTTTGCTCCGCGGGCCACCAGCAGTTTGACCACCTCCAGATTATTTCCGCGGGCGGCGCGGAACAGCAGCGTCTCCGCGTGGCCGGGCAAGTCGTAGTTCACATCCACGCCCTTGTCGAGCAACAGCGTCATCATTTCCGCGCTGCCATGGGTGGCCACGTCCTGAATGGCGTTGGCAGCGATGTCATTCTGCAGGTCAATCTTCTGATCGAGCCAATGTCGCGCTGCCGCGACATCGCCCTTCTCCACCGCATCCTGCAGGCCGATCTCCGGCGAAAACTGAACCTGCTGAGCCTGGCTCCCAGGCCCGCATAAACATCCTGCAAACAAAACCGCACCCAACGCGCAACGTACCCGCTTCATCGCAACGCGACTCCTTGCTGCCGCTCCAGCGGCCATCGCCCGGCTACTCCTTGTTCTCTTCGCCCGCTGGCGCCTTGCCCAAGAAGTGATCCGTCACTTTGTCGACGGCATCGCCCATGGCCATACCCTCAAACGATCCGGCCACCGCATCGACGCGGAACAGAGGCTGGAAGGCCTCGTCGGCGTGATCGAGCACCAGTTGGCGCTCGGCCTTTTGCTCGGCGGTTTGAGCGGCTTTCAGGCTGGCCTTCGACGCCAGGAACTCTTCCTCGGCGGCCGCGTAGATTTTTTCGTGGCCGGTGATGGCGCCCAGAGCCTCGCCGGCCTTATCGCTGAGATAATCGGCGCCAAACTCGACGGCGGCTTTGCGGACCATGGCAGCAACAGCCTCGTGCGAGGTGAGCGCATCCCAGGCGAGCGTCTTGCTGTCGCCACGCAATGCGGGATTGGCAACCGCCTGGGCCGCGGCCAGCATCGCCGGGTCAGTGCCCGCAGGCGGCTTCTTGCCGTCGTGGATGTCCTTCACCAGGTGCGCGAAGGTCTGCGACTCCCTGGGATTCTTCAGGTAGGCATAGGCGGCCTTGTACTCGTTGTCGCGCCGCACCAGATACATCTGCGCGCCATCCTCGGCAGCAATCACGCTATGCATGCCGATCATGACCAGCTTGATGGTTGGATTCCCAGACTGCGCGTAAGGAACCACCATCTCCCATGCGGCGGAGACAACATCCGCGGCCTTGTCGAAGCCTTCTGCGTGGGGCAGCAACAGGTCTACCCAGGTATCCGGTGCAGCGGAAGGCGGCAACGGCGGAGGAGCCGGAATCGCTGCCAGCCGCGTGGCATGCTCAATGGCCTCGCGATCCGTGAACTGCGCGGCCCACGCCGGCTTGCGACCGGGCTGCTGGCCGTTCACGCGCAGATCCACAACGTCGGAATCGGTCACCGGACCGTTGAAGGTGGACGACGAGGGAGCCGCTCCGTTCAGCAGCGAGCCATCCACATCGCGCAAATCGCCCAGCGCTTCGGGACGCAGCACGTTAAAGGCCGCCTGCCGCCGCTCCTGCTCAGCCCGCTGCAACTGCTCGGCTTCCAGTTGCCGCTGCCGCTCGTCTTCGGCCTTCTGCTCGGCCTGCTGTTGGCGCTCGGCCTTCTCCTGCAGCTTCTGCTGCTGCTTGGCTTCCTTGCGGGCCTGGTGCGCGGCGCGGACGGCAGCCCAATCGATGCCTCTGGCGGAGGAGTTGGTGCTATGCGTGCTCCCACCGCCGCCGCAGAAATCGGTGCAGTGCGGCTGGCCGGGATCGGGAACATACTGCGCCGCAGCCACGGTCATCGAGAGCCCGGCCAGAGCGGCAGCGAGTGGCCGCAGAAATCGAAAACCACGGAGGGGCCGGAACGGATGTAGCTGGTCCATGCGAAGCAAAGAGGACATACGAACACCTCCTTCACCACCGGGAACGAAGAACCGCGAAGTTCTTGCACAAAATTGTCGGGAAAATCGCTCCTCATCTTAGATCGCAGGGCAATGCCTTCGCAATGACAGGATTCCGGGTAAACTTCATCCGATTTTCCGCTGCCGTAACGTGGACTTCGCGCCAGAACATTGGAGGGCCGGCAGCGTACGGGTTTGGTAAACCAACTCCGCAGCCGGCATGGAAGCTCTCGGAACCCAGAGCGCGTCAAGAGCCGTTAGGATGCAAAAAGCAAAAGGCCGGTCGTTCGCCGACCGGCCTTTCGCTTTGGGATACCGCCTGCCCCCAGCTTCCACATCCCGCCCGACAGCGCAACATTCGCTTTCGCCGTCCGTGCTGCGCGGAATCTGGAAAGCAGGCCGCTTCCATCAGGCAAGATCGAAGCGGTCCAGGTTCATCACCTTGGTCCAGGCAGCCACGAAGTCCTGGATAAAGGTTTTCGTCGCATCGTTGCTGGCATAGACCTCAGCCAGCGCCCGCAGCTGGGAGTTGGAGCCGAAGACAAGGTCCCCAATCGACGCGGTCCACTTCACCGCGCCCGTCTTGCGATCGCGGCCTTCAAAGATGCCCGCCGCTCCCTCCGCCTTCTGCCACTTCGTGCTCATATCCAGCAGATGAACGAAGAAATCGGTAGTCAGTGTTTCAGGTTGATGCGTGAAGACGCCGAGCTTGGAGTTCCCGAAGTTAGCGCCCAACACGCGCAGGCCGCCCACCAGCACCGTCATCTCCGGAGCTGTGAGGCTCAGCAGTTGCGCCTTGTCGAGCAGCAGATTGGCGGCCGCGTCTTCCAGTCCCTTGCGGGCGTAGTTGCGGAAGCCGTCAGCCAGCGGCTCCAGTACCGCAAACGAGGCCGCGTCGGTCTGTTCCTGGGTCGCGTCGGTCCGGCCCGGTGCAAAGGGAACCTTCACCGCGTGTCCAGCCTTCTTGGCAGTAGCTTCAACGGCCGCCGAGCCCGCCAGCACGATCAGATCGGCCAGCGAGATCTTCTTGCCGCCGGTCTGCGCACCATTGAACTCTTTCTGGATGCCTTCGAGCTTCGCCAGCACCTTGGCCAGTTCCGCCGGCTGGTTCACTTCCCAGTCCTTTTGCGGCGCCAGCCGGATGCGCGCGCCGTTGGCTCCGCCGCGCTTGTCGCTCGCGCGGAAGCTCGCTGCCGAGGCCCACGCGGTGGTTACGAGTTGCGCGATCGAAAGCCCCGAGGCCAGCACCTTGGCCTTCAACGCTTCCACATCCTTCTCGTCAACCAGCGGATGGTCAACCGCAGGAACCGGGTCCTGCCAAATCAGCTCTTCCTTGGGAACCAGCGGACCGAGGTAACGGGAACGCGGTCCCATGTCGCGATGGGTCAGCTTGAACCAGGCGCGGGCAAAAGCGTCGGCGAACTGCTCCGGATGCTCCTTGAAGCGCACGGCGATCTTCAGGGAAAGGTCCGTGGTCAGCATCGCCGGCTGGTGGCGCTTGGACTTGTCAAACGCATCGGGCACCGTTCCGGCGCCAGCGTTGCCCTTCGGCTTCCACTGGTACGCGCCAGCCGGGCTTTCGGTCAGCTCCCAGTCGTAGTTGAACAAGTGCTCGAAGAAGTCGTTGCTCCACTCGGTCGGCTTGGTGGTCCAGGTGACTTCGATGCCGCTGGTGATGGCGTCCTTGCCAACGCCAGTGCCGTAGCTGCTCTTCCAGCCCAATCCCTGCGCCTCGATAGGAGCGGCTTCAGGTTCGGGGCCTACATGGGTGGCGGGAGCTGCGCCGTGCGTCTTGCCGAAGGTGTGACCACCGGCGATCAGGGCCACGGTTTCTTCGTCATTCATCGCCATGCGGGCAAAGGTCTCGCGAATGAACGGGACCGCGGCAATCGGGTCGTGGCTGCGCTCCGGGCCTTCGGGATTGACGTAGATCAAGCCCATCTCGGTGGCGCCGAGAGCGCTCTTGGTCTCTTTAAGCTGCTCCGGAGTTCTGTGCGCCAGCCAGGTCTTCTCCATACCCCAGTCGACATCCTGGTCCGGCTCCCACACGTCGGCGCGGCCGCCGCCAAACCCGAAGGTCTTGAAGCCCATCGACTCCAGGGCCACGGTGCCGGCCAGGATAATCAGGTCGGCCCACGAAATCTTTTTGCCGTATTTCTGCTTGATGGGCCACAGCAACCGGCGCGCCTTGTCGAGGCTGACGTTGTCGGGCCAGCTATTGAGAGGAGCGAAGCGTTGCTGGCCTCGGCCTGCGCCGCCGCGTCCGTCGGCAATGCGGTAGGTGCCCGCGCTGTGCCAGGCCATGCGGATAAACAGCGGTCCATAGTTGCCGAAGTCGGCCGGCCACCAATCCTGCGAATCGGTCATCACGGCCTTGAGGTCCTTGACGATGGCGTCCAGGTCAAGGCTCTTGAACTCCTGGGCGTAGTTGAACTCCTCGCCCATGGGGTTGGACAAAGAAGAGTGCTGGTGAAGAATAGCCAGATTCAGTTGCTGGGGCCACCAGTCGCGGTTGCCCTTTGCGGCTGCAGTGGTGTGGTTGAGCAAGCCACCCGAAAACGGGCACTTCAATTCCTCCGACATGATTCCTCCTAGGGGTGTCCACGGAACTAGCAGCATCCTTCCCGAGCATGGCGCTGATTCGTTGCGTGCTGATGAAAGGCTCGAATGGTCAACGGTCGCGGCGTCTGGTTGCAACCTGGTGCGGTAAAGGGGTTCCAGTTCGCAAGCAAGCCGCCATGAAGAATCGTTCAGGCCGGTTTGGCCTCTTTCCGACTCCGCGCATTTGCGGAACAAGCGTCGCAAATTCCGCGGAATTGGATGGAGTAGTCCTCTATCGTGAACCCCGACTCTTTCCCGGGAATCTCCAGCTGGTCCAGAGCGGGATTGTCCATATCGATCATTGCGCCACAACGCGTGCACAGAAGATGATGGTGGCGATCGGTGCGATCCTCATAGCGCGCCACTGCGCCCGGATGGCAGACCTTGCGAATGATGTGAAGACCGGCAAAGTGCTCCAGGATCCGATAGACCGTGGTCCGGGAGACTTCGGGCAAGACCTTGCGCACCTCTCCCCAAATGTCATCCACCGTCGCATGGCTGAGTTGGGGAAGAATCTCCAGCACCGTACGCCGCTGTGCGGTGAGCGAAATGCCGTGTTCGCGGCAGATCCGCTCGATTTCCGCCCGGTCCATGGAGATCTTTTCCTTGTTGAGCACGATGCAACATTATTCTTTTTGCAATATTATGTCAAATAGTTTTTAGGAACAAATACGACCGGAAAACTCCAGATCCCTCTCCAAGGTTGCAGTCTGCCGTAGACGAAGGTTGGACGCTGCTACTACGCTGGTCGGGCATGGACATCGGTTGGATGCTCAGGCCGGAAATCGTCCTCGCGGCCTTGCTCACACTGGCGCCGCTCTTTCTTTTTGGCTTCCTGGAAGAAGCCGTCGCCCGCGGCGTGCGTTCGTTACCGTTGTGCGCCCAGTTGGCTGCGCCGGCGCTGCTCTGCGCACCCTATGTGCTGGTGGCTGCGGGCACCGGCGTCTTTCGCTGGACGTGGCTGGCGGTCTACGCGTTGCTGCCAGCAGCGTTGGCGGTTCTGCTCCGGCTGGGCAGGCGCCACGGCAACGGTTGGATCGAGTTGCTGGCGCTGGCTGCACTGGGCCTCAGCGTGGATCTGCGCTGGTTGGAGCGCGCCTGGCCCGCGCATCTGGCCATCTTCAACAAGATGCTGCTGCTGGATGCCAGCCTTTATGCCTTCCTCGTAGTGCGCCAACTCGACGGCGTTGGCTTCGACCTGCGTTTGCGCCTGCGCGATGCCATCATCGGCCTGCGCGAGCTGGCGGCTTACACGCCGCTGGCGCTGGCTCTGGGTTTGAGCCTTGGCTTTCTCCACCTGCACGGCGGCTGGCCGGGGATGGCTCGCATCGTCGTAGGCTGGCTCTTCACCTTCTTCTTCATCGCTGTGCCTGAAGAGGTCTTCTTCCGCGGCTGGCTGCAGAATCTTCTCGAACGGCGTCTGGGCGCGAGAGGTGCACTGCTGGTCACCGCGCTGCTCTTTGGCCTGGCCCACTTCAACAAACGTGCCGTGCACTTCAACTGGCGCTACGTGCTGCTGGCCGCGCTGGCGGGGGTCTTCTATGGCCGAGCCTGGCGCCAGCAGCGCCGCGTCGCCGCCTCCGCCATCACCCACGCCTCGGTCGACACCATCTGGTCTTTATGGCTGCGCTGAGTGCGGCGGCGTATAGGTCAGGTAGCCCAGCCCAACCCGCATGTTATGGATCACCGGTCCGGGAATGGCGATGGCCAGCGTGATTCCCAGAATTGCGTGCGCTGCGGCAAGAGGATAGAGGCTGCGATAGCGCAGAAAGTGCAGACAGGCCAGAAAGCCCCAGAGCAACGTCAGTGCAGTCAGCAGCGGATTGGGCAGGTGCGCCGCGGCAAACAATCCTGCGGCCGCCAGCGCAGCGGCCTTTTTTCCGCGCACGATCCGCTCCAGACGCGCCAGAAAGAAGTCCTGCAGCAGAAACTGCTGACTGGCTGCCCAGAGAATATAGGCCCACCAGGATGACCAGATGCCTTGATGATGCGGGGTTACATGCAGGGTATGGAAGCGCGCGGCCAACGCGATGCTGCAGCCAGAGACGAGCAACACGGCGCCAGTAATCCAGAGGGAGCGGAGCAGGCCCGTCCCTTGCAGCCCCCATCGCACGGGGCGCTGCCTGGAAAAGATCACGATGGCTGCAACCCCGGCGCAAGCGACCACCCAAAGCAAGCGTTGCCATGGCCGGGGCGTCCACACAACGGAAAGAATCAAACCATAGGCCAGGGCAAGTTCGAGGCCGCTGCACCGGGCAGCAGAGCACATCGCCGGAGCAGCTGAGGCGGGCTCTCTTGCAAGGTTCCTGCCGGCATCGACTGGTTGCACCATTCCGCTCACATCCCTCCGACAGAATCATCATAGGCGCGCAAAAGGAGCAGTGAGGCATCGCTCAGACGTCTATGTGCCTGCTCGTACTGCAGCCATCCCGGCAGCTCTCCCTCTTCGCCATCAACTGTTGAGCGTGTCAAACCATGTGCGGAGCGCCGATTCTTCCTGTGTCACCCGCCTGAAGATGGGCCCTGACAGCTCAACCTGCTCTCCGTCCGCCAGTGCGCGAGCAAATCGGGCCAATCGCCAACCTACATGCGGCCGATGCACGGTACGGCGCGCGTAGCCCGAACAGGTCCCGCGCCGCTACAGCAAAATCCGAGTTGCTGTCCCCAGAGGCTATCCCCTCAAGTGGCTTTTTCCTTAAGAAGCTGTCTAGAAACTACCTGCATTGAAGGGGACGGGCTTCAGCCCGTCCATTCAGAGCGACCTGGATCTCCGGCTTTAGCCGCCGAGGGAAGGCAAACTACCCTAAAGCCTCCCTCAGGGGCTAAAGCCTATCCGGTTTCTGCTGTTGATGTACGAGCTAAAGCTCGTACCCTTCAACCAAACCGAGTATCTAGACAGATTCTAAGAAAAAGCCACCTTCATCCCGCTCTCCAAGAGCACGATCACTCGGATTTTGCTCCAGGCGACTACGGGATGAAGTAGAAGGGATTCGGATACTTGAGGGAGAACTCGGCCTGGGGATTGCCGTTCAGGTCGCTCCACTGGTCGCCGGCGTTGAGCACCAGCGTGTAGCCCGCGGCCACAATTCTGCCGCGTTCGGCGGATTTGTAATCGCTGGTGGTCTGGTCCTTCGGATGCTCGGGACGCAGCGCCAGCCCCTGCCAATCGTCGTATCCGGCGGCATGCAGATTCTTCTCGGTCGCGGCGCGATCGGCCTCCGGGCGGCCGGTGATGAAGAACACGCTCACGCCCAGCTTGCGGGCCTGGCGATACAGCCGCAGTGTGCCCTCCAGAGCCGGTGCGCGGGCCTCGTTTTCCCAGGCCGTGAATTCGTTGGCGCGGTAGGTGAAGTCGGACTTCGACATCTCCTCCCAGTTGGAGAGGCTGGTCTCGTCGATGTCCAGCACCATGGCCAGCTTTTCGCCCGGTGCGCGATACGCGGCACGCGCGGTCAGGAAGGCGATGGCCTTGTCGGCCTGGGCTGCGAAATCGTGGGCGTAGCAACCGCAGGTGCAGGTGCAGGCATAGTAGGCACGCGCCTGGCTCTTTACCTGGTCAACGTTGGGAATGCGCTCGGCTGCCTCGTTGGCAACGAAGTTCCGATTCTGTGCGCCAGCGGCGGGTGGAGCAAGAACGCCGCCCAGCACCAGCATCGCCAGCAAAGCCACTGCGGCGCTGGAAAATCTCTTCATGGTCTGGTTCTCCCGGAGCCGGAACGACGAAATCATGCACCCCGGCACAAACGTTCATCATCGCACCGGCGGCGGCGGAGTGCCAACCCGCGGGCCCGAGCTTTAAACTGAAGGTATGGTTCGCGTGCTTCGTCCCATTCCGGTGGAAAAGCTCAAGCTGCTGGTCTTCGATCTCGATGGCACCCTCATCGACTCCGCACAGGATCTGTGCAACAGCGTGAATGCGGCGCTGGTGGAGTTTGGCTACGCCGCGCTGCCGGATCCGGCGGTAGCCAGCTTTGTGGGCAATGGCGCGCCCATGCTGGTGCGGCGCTCGCTGGCGGCCGCGTCGGGGATTGCCCCCGAGGCCGTGGATCAAAAGCTGCTGGATGAGACGCTGGCCTTCTTCTTGAAGTACTACCGCGCCCACAAGCTGGACTTTACCTACGCCTACGAGGGCGTGCTGGAGGCCCTGGCCGCGCTCAAGCAACTGCACGACGCGCCGGGCACGCCCCAGCGGCTGATGGCGGTGCTGACCAACAAGCCGGTACGGCCCGCGCAGGGCATCTGCGAAGGCCTGGGCATGGCGGACTACTTTACCCACATCTACGGCGGCGACAGCTTCCCAGCTAAAAAACCCGATCCCATGGGCATCCAGACGCTGATGGCCGAGGCCGGGGCCGCGCCGGAAGAAACCGCCATGATCGGCGACTCGCGCGTGGATGTGCAGACCGCGCGCAATGCCGGCGCTTGGTCCGTAGGTTGCGCCTTCGGCTTTGGTCCGCAGAATCTGATGGAGGCTCCCCCCGATGTGGTGGTGGACCGCGCGCACGAGTGGATCGAACTGCTCACCCCTCCGGCAAAGTAGAGCAAAATCCGAGTGATCGTGCCCTTGAAGAGCGGGATGAAGGTGGCTTTTTCTTGAGGAAAAAGCCACTTGAGGGTATAGCCTCTGGGGACAGCAACTCGGATTTTGCTAGCGTTCGATCTTCTGTTTTGCGTTCAGCCGAGCCAGGCGTATCGTGGATGCCATGAGGAATCTGCGCTCCTTTCTGCTCCCTGCCCTGCTGGCCGCGTTTCTTGCCGTTGCCTCTCCCTGGGCCCGCGCCGCTGACGGCGACGTGGTCCACATCGGCCACTCGATTCAGGTCCCGTCCGATGGTTCGGTGCAGGATGCGGTCTGCATCTTCTGCAGCGTGCATGTTAATGGCAAGGTCACCGGGGACGTGGTTGCCATCTTCGGCAATGTGAATCTCCACGGCGACGCGCAGCACGATGTGGTGAGCATCTTCGGCAGCATCCGCGCTGCCCGGGGCTCCTCCGTCGAAGACGATGTGGTCAGCATCTTCGGCAGTGTGCATCTGGGCGACGGCGTCCAGGTGGGCCACGATCTGGTAGCGCTGTTCGGCGCATTGCAGATTGCCCCCACGGCCTCCATCGGCGGCGACCGTGTGGTGTGGTCGGTGTGGATCGTTCTGCTCCCTCTGCTTATCGTGCTCCTGATCGTCTTCGTCGTGGTGCGCGAGTATCGCACCCAGAAACGGCGATGGACGGCGCGCGGATTTCCACCCATCCGGTAACGCGGAGGAATCCATCCGGCGCCCGGTCGCCCCAAACTGTGAAGACCGCGTAAATCCACACATTGCCCCTGCTTCCCTTCTCGCGCGTGCGGTAGGCTGGATGGGATGGAAATCGTCCCGCATCGACAACTGCGCATGGTGATTGCAGGAGGCAGCGGCCAGATCGGCCGCAGCCTGGCGGAGCATTTCCAGAGTGTTGGACATCGCATCGCGGTGCTGACCCGCGCGCCCTACACCGCCAACTGGCCCACGGTGTACTGGGACGGGCGCACCCTGCCGGACCGGAACGATACCAGCTGGATGGACGCCCTGAGCGGCGCCGATGTGCTGGTCAACCTGAGCGGCCGCTCCATTGCCTGCCCTTTCACCGCCCGCAACCGCCAGGCCATCCACGACTCCCGCATTCTGACCACCCGGCTGCTGGGACGGGCCGTGGCCGCGCTCGACCTGCCGCCGCGTGTCTGGCTCAACGCTTCGGCGGCCACCATCGACAGCCAGCCGCTGGACCGCCCGGCACGTGGAGTTCGCGGCCGTCTGGCGCAACTGGCCGAGGAGTGGGAGACCGAATTCTTCAGCGCGCCCACGCCCCTCACCCGCAAGGTCGCGCTGCGCAGTGCGCTGTTTATGGCAGCGCAGCCCGGCAACCACTTTGCGCAGCTCACCACCCTGGTACGCGCCGGGCTGGGAGGGCCGTTCGGCTCGGGCTGGCAGACCGTCAGCTGGATCCACGCCCAGGACTACGCACGCGCCATTGACTTTCTGATTGCCCGCAACGATCTGGATGGCCCCTTCAACCTGGCGGCGCCGGAGCCGCTCGCGCAACGCGACTTCATGGCCGTATTGCGCGACGTTTGGGACCGGCCCAACGGCCTGCCCTGGCCCACACCGCTGATCCACCTGCTCAGCCTGCTGCGGGCCGATGCCGCTCTGGCCCTCCACTCCTGCCACGCGCTGCCCGGGCACCTGACCCGGGCCGGATTCAAGTTCGACTTCCCTGACTGGCCCTCGGCCTGCGCCGATCTGGCCCGCCAGTGGCGCGCTCTGGAGCTTTAAGGCAAGATCCGGGAAACTGTGCCCATGGAAGTTCCTGCAGGATCGTCGCTCTCTGTTGGTCGCGCCGACTGGGCAATATTGCCCCTGGGTACACCATCCTGGATTTTGCTTGAGCGTGCATTCACGGATGCGCAGGAGCAGCGCCTGCGCATCTCTATCCGCCCTGAAGTCCCACAGCCAATCGGTGCTATGCTCTGAAACCAGATGCACGAACTGACACTGGTTGAATTCGTTGCTGTGGCCATGCTGATCCTGGCCAACGCCTTCTTTGTGGCTGCCGAGTTCGCGCTGGTCTCCATCCGCGAGACGCGCATCGAGCAACTGGAGGCCTCCAACGCACCTGGGGCCCGCGCCGTGCGCCGCCTGCAGCGTGGGCTGGACGAGCTGCTGCCCGCCGTGCAACTGGGCGTCACGCTGTGTTCCCTGGCTCTGGGCTGGCTGGGCGAGCCGCTGGCCGCCTCCATGCTGCTGGGCCCGCTCTCGGCCCTGCCTCACGCCCAGGTCTTTGCGCATGTGGTTGCCGTGGCCGCGGGATTTGCCCTCATCACCTACTTCCACGTGGTGGCCGGCGAGCTGGTGCCCAAGGCTCTGGCCCTGCGCCGCGCGGAGGCATTGGCGTTGGCCGTGGCCCCGCCCATGCTGGTCTTCATGGCCATGGCCCGGCCCGCCGTACGCCTGCTGAAGGCCTCCGCTGCCCTCGTGCTCCGCGCCTTCGACGTGCCCTTCAGCGAGCGCTCCCAGGTACACTCGGCCGAGGAATTGAAGCTGCTGGCCACCAGTGCCCGGCGCATGGGCCTGCTGCCGGAGTTCGAAGAGCAGCTGGTGCATCGTGCCCTGGAACTGGACGAGGTTCCGGTGCGCGAGATCATGACGCCCCGGCAGAAGATCTTCTCCTTGCCCGCGTCGATGAGCGTGGAGGAGGCAGGCACGCGGCTGATGGCCCATCATCACTCGCGCGTCCCCATCTACGACGAGAAGCGCGGGCCGGAGTACATCGTCGGCGTGGTCTACGCGCGGGATCTGGTGCGACTACTTTTTTACCGCTCGACGCCGGGCGCGGAGACTGGTCCCTTTGCCCAGCTGCGGCTGGGCCAGGTGATGCGCGATGTGCTCATTGTGCCGGAAACCAAGCCGGTGCTGGATCTGCTGCGCGAGTTCCAGCAGCGCCGCCGCCAGATGGCCATTGCCGTGGACGAGTACGGATCGACGGCTGGTCTGGTGACGGCCGAAGACGCCATCGAGCAGCTGACCGGCGAGCTGGAAGACGAGTTCGACTCGCCCGCAGCGCCGGCGCTGAACCTGCCCGGAGGCGCGCTGCTGATGGATGGCGGGGTCAATCTGCGCGACCTGGAGACGCAGATGCAGTGGGACCTACCTCGCGACGGCGGCGTCGAGACCCTGGCCGGTTTTCTGCTGGTGCAGCTGGGCCACATTCCGCAGGTCGGCGAATCGGTGGTCTACGATGGGCGGCGCCTGACCGTAGCCGCCATGGAAGGCCGGCGCATTGCCCGGGTACGCGTGGAATTGGAGCCCTCCGCAACAGATTCCGGCACCAGCGAAGCGCAGAAGTAAGCCAACTGCGACGCTTTTCTTCGTGTATTCCCCTGCAACTGCCGGTAGAATAATCGGCTAGCGAATCGTGGATGGGCCGGAGGGCGGTGTATCTGCGCTCCGGCCGTGGCTTTTCCGGCAGAGGAACCGTTCTGCCGGAAGCTCCGGGAGGAACCAGCGATGACAGAGAAGACCAAGAAGAAACACGAGCCGAAAGCCAGGAAACACGCCGGCAAAGAGGCAAAGCAGACAACGGACGCCGCGGAGATTCCGCATGTGGAAGGCAGCGGCAAGCCCATCGAGCCTCTGCTACTGGGCAAGGATGTGAGCTACATGCGCGAGCTGCGCAAGCTCCAGGTGGAGCTGGTCAAGCTGCAGGAGTGGATCAAGCACGAGGGACTGCGCGTAGTGGTGCTCTTTGAAGGCCGCGACGCGGCTGGCAAGGGCGGTGCCATCAAGCGCGTCACCGAGAGCCTGAATCCCCGCGTCTGCCGCGTGGTGGCGCTGGGCACCCCCACCGAGCGCGAAAAAACGCAATGGTACTTCCAGCGTTATGTAACGCATCTGCCCGCCGCCGGTGAGATGGTGCTCTTCGACCGCAGCTGGTACAACCGCGCTGGTGTGGAGCGCGTCATGGGGTTCTGCACCGAGCAGCAGTATCAGGAGTTCATGCAGAGCTGCCCGGAGTTTGAGCGCATGCTGATCCGCTCCGGCATCATCCTGATCAAGTACTGGTTCTCGGTGAGCGATGCCGAGCAGGAAAAACGCTTTCAAGACCGCATGAACAAGCCCACCAAGCGCTGGAAGATCAGCCCCATGGATCTGGAGTCCCGCAGGCACTGGGCCGATTACTCCCGGGCCAAGGACGATATGTTTGCCGTTACCGACACCAAGCAGTCACCCTGGTACGTGGTGAATGCCGAGGACAAGGAAGCCGCGCGGCTGAACGTGATCCGCCACTTGCTCTCGATGATTCCCTACCACGACCTGACCCCGGAACCGCTGAAGCTGCCGCCCTTGGAAAAATCGAAGTACGTCCGCCCGCCGATCCACGAGCAGAACTTCATACCCGAGGTCTACAAATCGTAGGGCTGACGGGTACGCGCGCGGCCTGGCGGCCATTCCACCAGAGCAGGCTGCCGGCCAGAGCGTAGATGCAGGAGGTGGCGCTCAGGCACAGGCTCATGCTGAAGTGCTGACTGGCAGCGGCAATGGCCAGCGGAGCAATGCCCCCGCCCAGCCAGCCCAGCGAGTTCATCAGGCCCACGGCCGTGGCGCGGCACTCGGGACGGACCACGTCATAAAGCGCGGCCCAGATGTTGGACTCGTAGATGCCTTTGCAGAAACCCAGGCCGATCATGCCGGCCACCAGCAAGACGATGGCGGGTGACCATCCGGTAAGGAACAGAAAGGGTGTGCCGGCGATCAGACCCAGGGCCTGGGTGCGCATGCGGCCACCGCGCATCCTTGCCGCCCACCTGTCGGCCAGCACGCCCCCCGTAAGTACCCCGGCCACCGACGCCAGCTGCAGATAGACCGTGGCGCTGACGCCGGCCATCGACAGGCTCATGTGGAATTTTGCGTAAAGAAAACTGGGCAGCCAGACCAGGAAGATCATGGCCACAAAGTTGGCGCCGATGAAGGCCAGCACCAGGCGATGCGCCAGAGGCGCCACCAGCGTCTCCCGCAGCGTGAGCCGCAGCAGAGCACCGGCAGAAATCGCAGGCGCGGAGCCGCTGGCCGCAACCCGTTCCGGCTCCTTGAGGAAGCAGAGCAGCAGGACAAGAATCAACAGACCCACCGCGCCAAAGAGGAAGAAGCTGGAGCGCCATCCCAGACGCTCGCCAATAAAGGCCGCCAGCACCCCGCCGCCGATAGTGCCGGCGTAAACCGCGGACTGATGCAGCGACATGGCGCGGGAACGCGTTTCCGACCCGTGCCAGGAGGCGATCAGCGACATGGCCGCAGGAAAATACACCGCCTCCGCCAGCCCGCTGAAGGCGCGAAGAAAGACCATCTGCCAGAAGCTGCGCGAGAGGATGGTGGCCACCGTGACCAGAAGCCAGAGAACAAGGCCGCACAGAATCAGGCCGCGGCGCGAGAGCCTGTCGCCGGCCCAGCCGGCAACCGGACCAGAGAGCGCATAAACCCACATGAATGAGGTGCCCAGCAGCGCCAGCCGCACACTGTCCACGCCGAACTCGCTCCGCAGCAGCGGAAACAAGGCAAAGATGGCCTGGCGATCGGCGTAATTCAGCCAGCAGACCGTCCACAGCATTGCCACAACACGCCACTTGGGTTGGATCGACATGGGAGCACGTCTTTCGTTCTCGTGCAAGGTTAACGTGCGGCCCGGTCAGGCTCCAACTTTGGCCAGCGTGGCTCGAACAGCCGGCATCCAGTCCTCAAACCAGCTCTGGATCGCCTGGATCTGCGCGGCCCGGGCAGCGGAGACCGGCAAGGAGTACGTCGCCTGTGCCAGCTCGCGTGCCTCGGCAATCACCTTCAGTCCCCATGGCGTGGGCAACACGTCAATCTGGGCAATGAACTCCGCCAGCAGCGCCGCAGCTGCGGCAAACGACTCACTGCCGGGCGCAAACGCAAACAGCGCCTCGATCACCTCCGGCAGCACGCAGGCCACGCCCGAGACCACGCCATCGCAAACGCCTTCTTCCAGCGCCTGCGCCAGCGCGCCGTCGTTGCCAATGATGCGGCTGACGGGGAGCCCCTCCCGGGTCAGCGCGCGCATCATCTCCAGCGAGCCGCTGCTGTCCTTGATGCCGATCAGATTCTTCTCCGTGCGCAGCAGCCGGAGCACCGTCTCCACCTCCAGACCGGAGGTGAACTGGGGCAAGTTGTAGAGCAGCGCCGGCAGTGGCGAAGCCTGCGCAAAGGCCGCGGCAAAGGCCTCCAGATCGTCCTGACTGTAAGGGAAAAAATAAGGCATGGGCAGCAGCAGCGCTGCCGAACCCTCTTCGGCAGCCACCCGCGCCAGGGCCAGCGACTCCTGCAGGCTGGCCGCACCCACCCCGCAGAGCACGGTAGCATCCATGGGAAGGAAGCTCATGCTGGCCTGCAACAGCTGGCGCAGTTCTGCCGGCTGCACGCGGCAGAACTCGCCGGTAGCTCCGTTCAGCGCAAACTGCCGGATGCCGTTCGCCAGCAACAGCTTGAGATTGGCGCCCAACGCCTGCTCGTCGAGATTGCCCTCTGCATCGCGCGGCATCAAAACAGCCGCAAAGACCCCGCCCAGCAAGGTATGTGCCATCGAAACTCCCCGGAGACCCGTTGCGGCCGAACTCCATGCCGAGGCATGTGCCGCTGCAATCCGGTCCTGTATAGAGAGAATTATAGTCACAATGTCGCCATTCTGTCGACATTGTGTACCCATGTGGAGTTCGCGAATTCTGCTCAGTCGTTCCAACCGGCAAGAAGCAGTTGAGAGGTTTCCCCCTGGCCTGTTTTCTTCTGCATGGGCTCAAAAGTCGTTCGACATGGCGAGAATCGACGAGTGGGTACGCAATTCTCGGCCACCAGTCGCTGGCGCTCGGCACGATTTCGAGCCTGCCATCCAGCACGATCCGGACGGGTGCGCGTTGTCAATGGGCGGCTGTGGCCGGAAGCAGACTGCCAGTGATTCCCTGCCCTTCGGCAATTGAATAGATATGATCGACCGCAGGCAGGGCGATGGTCTCGCGCGCGCCGGACGGCCAATGAATCTCCGCCGACCCGGCCTCCGTGCCGTCGCCCAGACCGAAGTGAACTCGCAGATCGTTGGACGAGAGATAGCTGCCGCCACTGAGCACGTCGCCGCGTTGGCGGATGCCGCCCGCGGTCAGATACACGGTGGCTCCCACGGCATCGCGCGGACTCTTCGGGCCACCGGTCAGCTTGAGTTCCACCCAGTGATGATGGTCGGCATTCACATTGCGCAGGAGCACGGGAACGCCGTCCATACTATTGAGAATCACACTGATCTTGCCGTCGTTGAAGATGTCGCCAAAGGCCGCGCCGCGTCCGACCGTCACCACTGCCAGCCCGGTTCCCACAACCGCCGGCACCAACTCGAACTTACCATTGTGCAGGTTGTGGTAGAGCAGCGGCCGCTGCGCATAGCTCTGGCCCCACTCCGGATGTTTGTCTACCTCGGGATAGACATGGCCATTGATGACCAGCAGATCCTTCCATCCGTCGTTGTCGTAATCCAGAAACCCATCGGCAAAACTGACAAAGGGAATGGAGGATTGCGCAATGCCTGCCTGGAAGCTCGTATCGTTGAAGGTGCCGGTGCCATCGTTCTGGAACAGGACGTTGTAGTCGTCGGAGAAGACCGTGTTCACAATCGACAGGTGCCCGTTGTTCTCATAGTCGCCGGCCGCAATTCCCATGTTGGCCACCTCGCGGCCGTCTTCGTTCAGCGCATAGCCGCTCAGGTAGCTCACGTCCTCAAAGGTGCCGTCGCCTTTGTTCATGTAGAGGTAGTTGGGAGTGGAGTCGTTGGCCACCAGCAGATCGGGCTTGCCGTCGTTGTTTACATCGGCAAACAGTGCGCCCAAGCCGTAGTACCCGTTGGGATCGTCGACCCCAAGCTTCTTGCTGACATCGGTAAATGTACCGTCGCCATTGTTATGGAAGAGATGGTCGTGCTCGCCCTTCAATCCGCGTGGCCCGCACATCACCTGCACGCCGCGGTATTGGCAGAGCGCAAAGTTAACCGCCTTCGAACCGGAATAGGGCGGATCGGCCAGATCGATCTGTGCATAACCGGCGACGAACAGGTCCAGGCGGCCATCGCCGTCGTAGTCGCCAAAGGTGGCGCCGGTCGACCACGTGCCCACAGTCACGCCGGCCTTCTCCGCAACATCAGTAAACGTCCCGTCGTGATTGTTGTGGTACAGCCGGTTCTTGCCGTAGTTGGTAACGTAGAGGTCGGGCCAGCCGTCGTTGTCGTAGTCGCCTACCACACAGCCATAGCCCCAGCGGTCGTTGGCCACGCCTGCCTTGGCGGTAACCTCCGTAAATGTGCCGTCGTGATTGTTGTGAAACAGGGCCGCATGCGGCGGCTCGACTTTGCCGGCCAGCGCATCGTAGGTCGATCCGTTAACCAGATAGATATCCAACCAGCCATCGTTGTCGTAGTCCAGCAGACAGACGCCCGGCCCCTTGGCTTCCAGGATGAGACGCTTTTCCGGAGTGCCGGATTGGTGATGCCACGTGGTGAGACCGGCCGCCGCAGCCACATCCTGAAAGATGATGGGACCGGAGGTCACAAAACCGCCCGCAGTGATGGGGCGATGCTGGTTGTCAAACTCTGCCTTGTGCGGTCCGGAGTTGGCCATGCCGGCCTGCGGCGCCGTGCCCATTGAAGCAGGACCAGCCGGGGGGGCAGCCTGCGCAGACAAATAGGACGCCGCAGCAATCAGCAGCACGGCAACCAGAACTACGCCAAACGGAAGATGGCCACTGCAGACGAGCGGCTTGCCAAGGTTTGTGGAGAGGGCTGGCAGAGATGGAGGGCGGTTCAAAGATCTTGCTCCTGAAGAAACCGGTTGCTGCATACTACACGTCCCAGTTCGGATTGCAGACAACGATACTAGGTCGCAGTGAAGAGGCGCAATCGGTGCGGATCTGCAGACGCAGACCGCTCAGGGCCGCAACTCCCCGGTGTGGGCAAAGGAGACGCCGGCAATCTGGGTCCCGGAAGCCAACAGGTCGCGCAACTTCCATGGATCGGTGCCCGCACGTGCCGACGCCTGCTTCAGCAATGCCAGGGCACTGGCCGGAGAAGTTGTTTCCTGCATGCGAAAGACCCAGGGAACATTGGCCTGAGTCAGCGTCTTGTCGTCACTGAGAGCCAGCACTGGGACAAAGCACTTGAGGGCCATCTGCGCGGCCAGATGGCCGCTATCGCGTCCCACGGCCACAATCGCAATCGCGTGATCGTCCATGAGCGCATGCACAAGCTGGGTGGAGGCCGCGCCCCAGTTCTGACTGCTTTCAACCGGCGCAATGATCCACGGCTGGCCGCCAGCAGACGCCGCGGCAGCCGCTTGCATCTGCGGCGACTGGGCCAGCGCCGTTGCCCCTGGGCCAAAGAGAATCACGCGCATTGGGCCCCGCGCAGATTGCGTTCCATGCGGCTCGTTGTGATGCGCCTCTTCCTGCTCCAGGGATGCGTAGGGCAGCGCGGAAGGAGCGGCCTCTGCGTGTTGCGGCTGGGACTTCTCCATCGTCGCGCGGCGGTAGGAGATGGCACCATCGTGGACCACTCCCAAATACATGGGAGCCACATTCTTCTGGTTCGGATCGAAGACCATGTGCCCGGTCACGCCATCGTACTCGGTAATATCCGCAAGAGCATCGTGGATGCGCGCACGGTTCAAGCCGGCCTTGCAAATGGAATCGAGCAACGCGTTCATGGCGTCGTAAGCCAGCGAGGCAAATTGCTCGGGAGCTTCCTGAAAACGAGCTTGGTAGCGTTGCTGGAAGCTGGTCCAAACCGGATCCTTGCGCAAGGGATCGTAGGGGAAGACCGCTTCAAAACCCTCCGCCGCCGGGCCGGCCTCAGCCAGCAACTCGGGACCCAGCGTTCGGTAGGAGCCGAAGACCCGCTGCTTCATTCCCAGCGCACGCATCTGCTTCAGAATGCGTGCGGCGGGCAGCTGATCGGTCCAGAGCACGATGGCATCGGCGCGCGAATCCTGAATCACGCGCAACTGCCGCGAGAAGTCGGTATCGCCGGGAAGGAATTTTTGCTCGATCACCACCGGATGGCCCAACCGGCGCGATGCGTCGCGGAACTTGGGCACGCCCAGCCGCCCGTAACGATTGTTGACGCGCAGAATGGCAACCCGCTTCAAGCCGAGTTCGCTAAAGATGCAACGCGCCAGGGTGTAGGTCTGGACGCGATCGTCTTGCAGATCGGTGAAGTACCACGGGATGTAAGTTTCCGGAATGGTGGGATCGGTGGACGCGGAATTGACAATCGGAATCTCCGCCTTCAAGGCAACGCGCAGGATGATGTGCGTGGCTTCCGAGCTGATGGAGCCGAAGATGGCCCAATCCTGATCGTCATAGACCATCTTGACGGTCTCGTTCGAAGCTGAGCCCCAGATGGTGGGATCGGTCGGCCGGTCATCGCCATAGACCGCCTTGGCCTGCCAGTTGTCGTAGTCGTTGTGGAGCATCAGGCGAAACGGAATGCCGCCATAGCCGCCGCGTGCATTGGCCTCTTCCACCGCCAGCTGCGCGCCATGCAACATGCGCAGGCCAAACACCTGGTCGGGATTGTGTTCAATGGGGCCGATGAAGCCAATGCGCACTTCCGTAAGATTCTTGGGCGCGGGTAAATCGCGCGCCGCGCCAAAATAAATATTCGGATGCGTATAGTTCAGGTCGTAGGGCGTGGCGAACTTGGCATAGGGGCTCAGATCGCGGGGCTCGCCGGCATACGGCGCCACCTCGCGATCGCGCGGCGGAGGCGGCGGATGCGCGCCGCACTCGCATACGTGGCGGGTGCTCGTGGAGACGGCGCCGGCATCCTGCGCCGCCATCGTGAACGCACCCCCAACTGCGCATACGCCAGCCACTGCCAGCAACCATCCGTAACGCATAGAACTACTCCTTGGCAGCGTCCTGCTTGACGGTGCGGAACATGGCGATGGCTTCGATCTCGATCAGCAGTTCGGGACGGCAGAGAATGGCCTGGATTCCGGTGGAAGCGGGCAGCGGATCCAGGCCCTGCTCCTTGAAGAAGGCCGTACGCTCTTCGTTAAAGGCTTCGTAATCGCGCTCGATGTCGCGCAGATAGCAGGTGGTGCGCACGATGTCGTGCCAGGTGCAGCCCTCGCTCTCCAGCAGCGCGGTAATGTTCTGATAGGTGCGGCGCAACTGCGCACGGAAGTCGCCGATGTGCAGGCTGACACCATTCTCGTCGATCGACGCCGTGCCCGAGATGAGCAGGATGGTGACGCCGTTCAGATCGATGCGCATGCCGCGCGAAAACGAACTGGGCTTCGCATAGGCATAGGCCTCATTCAGCACGCTGTAGTTGGTCATGGCGCGCTTGGTAATCGGTGCGTTGGCAATGCCTTCCAGAATTTCTGCGAGTCCGCTCATGGTTACTTCTCCTTGTTGGTGATGGATGTCGTGGATGGTTGATGGATTCCGTGGCTGAGTCCCTTGGCCGTGGCGACCCAGATGTCGTTTCCCGCAAAGTCGATGCCGAGAATGTAGTTGTGCGCCGGAGCCGAAGTGACCGCAATGCTGGTCACGTGACCTTTCGCATCGCGGACCGTCATCTCCGGTTTGCCGTCGCTGAGCGAGGGCCGATAGACTGCCCAATTCGCGCCGTCGTAGTAGGCCAGCCCTTTGTCGGTGCAGAACCAAGCGCGATTGGCGTCCACGCCTTTGACGAAGAGCGTGAAGTTCGAGGGCAGGCCGCTGTCTTTGGTCAGGAAGTTATGCCAGTAGCGCCCATCGTAGCGGCTATCGCCAAAATAGGTTGAGGCCCATACGATCTTGTCCACGTAGCTGACTGAGGAGACAATCTCGTGAATCAATCCCTGATCCTTGAAGAGCACCAGCTCGGTTTCACCGTCCGGGTCTTCATACTTGTCCCAGCGCCCCGTGTTTTGATCGAGCTCCAGCAGGCCGCTGCCCCATACGGCAAAGTAGACCTTGTCGGCCGCAGCCGAGACGCCGTAGACCCAGATCTCCACCATGGGCGTGTTGCGCTCGTTATAGAGCTGCCACTGGCCGGTACGGACGTTGTAACTGCAGGCGCCGGCCGCGGTAGCCACCCACACATGATCGCCTTCCACGGAGACGCCATAGACCACATCGTTGCTCAAGCCGGAATTGAGCTGGGTAAAGGTCTCAATGCGCCCGGCGGAGACGCGGCTCAGGCCGCCCATGGTTCCGGCCCACACATCGCCGGTGCGCTTGTCGAGCGCCAGGGAGAGCACGGCGCGATGGGCAAGGCCATCCTTGGTGTTGTAGACCTTCCACGCGTGATTCTCATAGACAGCCAGCCCATTTTCCGTACCCGCCCAGATGCGGTCGCCGTCCACCAGCACAGCAAAGACATGATTGTCCGGAAGCCCGTTGGCGGTGGTGAAGTTTTCAAACCGGTAGCGCGGCAATTGCGGAATGGCAGCAGAGGGTGCGGCCAGGGAGCGATGCGCGGCAGCGTGGGTTGCAACAGGTTGCTGCTGCCCTACGGCTCCACTCGCGGAGACCAGAACGACAGCCAGCGCGATGGCGAAAACTCTCTGGATGCAGGTGCTCTTCATCGCGTCCTCAAATACTCGATCAGATCGTTCAGTTCGTCTTTGGTCAGGTCGTTGGTGCGCCCGTGCTTGTCTTCGAGGTTGTAGACCGTCCAGATCTCTTCCAGCGTGCGCGCCGAGCCGTCGTGCAGGTAGGGCGCGTGCAGTGCAATGTTGGTCAGATGCGCCGTATCCATGCGGCCCGTGTTGTCGGTGGGCTTGCGCGTGCCCACGTCAAAGGATTGGTGATTGGTGCCCTTCATGCCGCTATGACAGTAGTTGCAGCGATTGGTTTCCGGAATCGGCTTGCCGAAGCGATCGACGGATCGCTGAAAAATTACTTTCCCGCGCTCCTGCGCCGGCGTCATCGCGCCCGGCGTACGCCAGCGGTTGGGCCGCGGCTCCAGGGAACGGATATAGAGTACGAGATCGGCAAGCTGAAGGTCGCCATATTGCTCGGAGCGCCAAAAATATTTTTCTGTGCGTGGACCGCATTCGGTAGGAATGTCCGGATTGCCGCCGTTCCATTTGTAGGGCTCGGTGCCCTTGATGCCCTCGATCAAACGGTTGCTCACAATGTCGCGCCCGAAGCCGCTGGGTTCCAGATTCCAGGTGAGGGCATCGAAGGTGGAGTCAATGTGGCAACTGGCGCAACTGATCTGCCCCTGGAAGGAGTAGCGCGCGGAGTAAAAGGTCTGCTCGCCGCGGCGCTTGGCACTCACCAGCTTCGCTGCGCCGAGGGGAATGGTCTTCGCCACCCGGTTCGTCGGCGTGTCGATGACGCTGAGCGTGTCATCCAGGCGATTGGCGACAAACAGCCGGCGGCCATCGCGACTGAGCGCCAGACCGCGTGGATTGTTGCCCACCGGGATGCGCGACCCCACATAGTTGGCACTGGCGGAGAGATCGGATGCGAAGGATCCCGAGGCAGGACGGGGATGGGAGTGCAGAAAATGCAGCAGCCGCGCAAGATCGATGACGACGACATTCTCCGCGCCGCTAGCAGTTACGTAGATGCGCGATTTGTCCGGCGCAATGGCGACAGCGAAAGGCTGCGCGGCGTAGCGCTCCAGTTCGTCGAGTGGAATCTCCACCGGTTGGCCAATCGCGGGCCCAAAGAGCGTCAGCGAGTAGGTGAGGTAGCCGCCGTGTTCCACGTGCGCAATCGGAATCAGGTTCTTCGGGTGATAAGTGGCAACCGCTCCGATGGTTCCATCCGCGCTAAAGGCAAGATGAAAGGCACCCGCGGTGGCGTGCAACGGGATGCGTTCCGCAACCACGGCGCGCTCCACATCGATCACCGTAATCTCCGACTCGGGAATGGCGCGATGATCGCCAGGGTTGGGATAGATGTGGGTCGCATAGATGCGCTTGCCGTCCGGCGAGAGGGTCAGATAGCTCGTGCCGCGTCCGCCGAGGAGACGCTTTTCTTCCGCGCCGGTTGTAGCGTTGAGCACGGCAATGTCGCCGGAGATGCGGTTGGCAACGAACAGATGCCGGCCGGTGCGATCTTCCACAACCCCGGAAGGCTCGGCGCCCACGCTGAAGGTGGACACAATGGCAAGTTTGCGGGTGTCGATCACCGAAAGCGTGTCGTCCCAGGAGTTGGTGACGAACAGCCGCGCGCCGTCGGCAGAGAGCGCGATGCCCCGTGGCGTATGCCCAACCGCGATGGCAGCAATCTGTGCGTAGGTGGCGGCATTGAGCACGCGCACCTCGTCGCTTTCCTGGCAGAGCACATAAAGGCGCGTACCGTCGGGCGAGGTGAGAATCTCTAGCGGCGAGGCGTAATCCTGATCAATCGCCGTCTCTGCCCTCGCTTCGGCATGCACCGGTTGATGGGCCGCAGACCACCAACCAACCGCAAGCGTCAGCCCGGCCGCCACGGCCACGCCGAGGCGCAGACCGTACCTCGGATTCAAAGGCAAGGCGCGCCTCATGGCTTGGGCACCTCACTCTGCCGAGGCTCTTCCACGGTGACCACGCGGTCCGTTGCAACCTTCTCCAGAACCTGCTCCCGGCCGCTGGGCCAGCGCACAATCAGCTTGTCGATTAGCGCGGCATCGCCCAGTCCGAAGTGCACGCGGCCGTCGTCCTGGGAGAGATAGCCGGAGCCGGCGACGCGCTCCGCGGTGTGGCGTTTGCCGCCGGCCATCACCTCAATGCGCGCGCCAATGCCGTCGCGATTGCTCTTGGTTCCCACCAGCTTGATGGCCACCCAGTGACCGGTGCAGGTGGAGGTGTTGTGCAGCAGCGTCCCCTGCGCGCCCAGATTCACCACATAGGCGTCCACCTTGCCATCGTTGTCGTAATCGGCAAAGCAGGCACCGCGCGCCACAGTGCGATTGCTCAACACCGCGCCGCCCTGGCGGGAGACATCTTCAAAGCGCCCGCCGCCGAGACCGCGGAACAACGTGTGTTCCTGGGGGATCAGGTGAATGAGTCCGCCGTGAAAGATGAGAATGTCGGGCTGGCCGTCGTTGTCGAAGTCGTAGACACCGGTTCCCCAGCTGACGTACTGCGCATTGGCCTGCGAGATGCCGTTGGAAGCGCCGACATCCTCAAAGCTGAGATTGCCCATATTGCGCAGGAAGCGGTTGTAGTGCCCATCCGTGACCCACAAATCGAGCATGCCGCGGCCTTCGAAGTCGGTAAACACCGGACCCATCGACGAAGTGGCTTCGCCGTTCTGGCCAAAGGCAGTGCCGGAATCGTTGGCAATCTCCTCAAAGGTGCCGTCGTGCTTGTTGTGGAAGAGGAAGTTTTCCGTGCGGTCGTTGGCCACGTAGATATCGTCCCAACCATCGTTGTCAAAGTCGGCCGCAGTGACGCCCATGGTGCGGCCAACGTAGGCGCCGATGCCGGACTTTTCCGTCACGTCGGTGAAGGTGCCGTCGCAGTTGTTATGGAAGAGCTGGTTGGTCTCGCCGGCATAGTCGAGCGGCCCCGGATAGTTGTCGGCCGCGTAGT
>Ga0371490_1000179_pt1 | contig 57525 bp, 40 predicted proteins | sample MB2SIPfraction_FD_207959 | JGI IMG/M metagenome (GOLD analysis project Ga0371490, IMG submission 207959) | Lab enriched peat soil microbial communities from McLean, Ithaca, NY, United States - MB28FN SIP fraction | ecosystem: Environmental > Terrestrial > Soil > Wetlands > Peat | place: USA... | reverse complement strand
TACAAAAGGGCCAAGGGTCTTAGTTAAATGGCACGTTGTAAGTGGATCCGCAAATCAACCATATCCTCGAAGGCTTGCCCGCAACCAGTGCTCCCGGTGATCGTTACGATAGGCGGCCAAACGGCTCAAGTTCAGTACGCTGGCGGAGCACCGGGCGAAGTGGCAGGCGTCATGCAGTTGAACGTCGAGATTCCCAGTGGAATCCGGACTGGAGCTGCCGTCCCCGTGCTGCTGCGGGTGGGTGGCGTCCCCAGCCAGACCGGCGTGACCCTTGCCATTCGCTGATCGACTCGGCTGGCGGCGTAGGGCTTCAAAATGAAAGCAGAGCATCCGCCGTCAGGCTTAGGTCAAACGGCGTTCCGGCAACTGAACGCCGGTGGCAACTGCTCGACTCCGCCCGTTAAGACCTGATATCGGTAGCCCCTCGCTGCCGGCCCAAGCACGTTCGTGGTTTGGGCGTTACGGTCAGGTGGCTGCTTGCGGATTCAACGTCCGGACCGTCGGTTTGTCTCCCAGTCAGACCTATGTCCGAGAGGATCAGCGCCGCTTAATGCAGGTGTCCACGAGACTGGAGGTGGCGCGGGAATTGCGTCACTCAATCTTCCTGCAGGCATTTCCGAGCGATCTCACAGTGCTTATGCTAGCCTCCGATGTCTTCGATCAAGCGAAAGCACGGCCCTATCCTGGGCGCGCTTGCACGCCAGACACGCTGGTAGATACTTGGTTAGCAGGTGGTACTCGTCGCGCGTTGCCGCAATGGGCTGCCCGCAGAAGGTGAACACATTGAGGGGGCGAATCCTGTGGCGAGTGTTAGTTTGTCTCTGGGGGGTCATACTTGTGCCGCTGCTCCTTATCTGGCGTAAACGTTGTGACCAACGATCAGCTTATGCTTCTGCGGGGTTGTTTGATGTTCAAAAGTGCACACCGGCCGCAAAATCGGTTTTGCGCTAAGGACTGGCTTACCGGGGGACGTTACGCCTTCAGTCGTGCAGGACGATATGGCAGCCTCAGATGGTATGTGGTCGCTATCAGCGTCGGGGTCGCGTTGCACAGAGCGGATCGGCCGTTTGGTGACCGGGGCGCCTCGCCGCTAGCCCATCAGGCGAGTTCCGTGTGTGTAGCCCGGAACAGACGGTCTTTGGCAGCATCGCTGCTAGCTACGCCAATCTCTGCACGTGCTGCTTCATCTGCAGATCCTCCTGTCGACGACCTCGAACGCGGACCACGGCGAGCAATCCGACAGCTAAAACGCCTCCAAAGGCGGCGGCCGCAAGGACGAGGAACGTGATGGTGCACCTCCAGGATGGTCCGGGAGTTTGTTGCAGGTTCACCATTCCGAGGTTCCGAACAGATCAGATATACACCTTTGCACGCAATGACGCACTGCGATTTCACGATTTCCGTGCTACTGCGCTTGCCTAAGACTGGGCCGGTTGCCGCACCTGACGCTAATAACTCCGCACTTCTGACGCGGGCTGTGCGAGTCATTCTCCGGCAAGTTGGCCAGTGAGCAATTTTGAACAGACAATAGGGTATTGACTTGTTAGCGTACACTTGGCACGCGGATACCGGGGAACGGAACGGGCTAGAGCCGGAGGGTCAGTTCGTGTACCGAAGCGCCGGTTGAGGGAATTCGTGTGCCGGCCCGGCATGGGCGCGCCATCTCTGCTCCTCAGAGTTTGGGAGCGGAGGCACGCCCATGCTTCAAGACTATGCCAGAAAAGCCTGTTGGACAGAACGATGGCCGGACCGATCCACCTGTCGCTCTCCCGAACCTCCGACATTCGGGAGCGCACCAGTCCGTCATCCTTGTCGCCGATGACGAACCCCTAATCCGCAATCTGGTCACCCTGCTATTGCAGCGGGAAGGGCACCTCGTTCTCGCGGCCGCCGATGGTTACGAAGGGCTGGCATTATCACGCCAGTACCCGGGCAAGATAGACTTGGTAATCACTGACGTGGAAATGCCCCGGCTAAACGGCGCCGATTTGTGCGCTCACCTGCTGGAAGAGCGGCCCGAAATCAGGGCATTGGTGATGTCAAGCACCGACATGAGCGAAATCGTCGGCCAAAACGTCAATCTGCCGTTCCTGCCCAAGCCTTTTGATGGACATGCTCTGGTAGCGAAAGTTCGGGCGCTCTTGGCCGCTCCGGCTCAGCCGCCGGTGCATTTGTTCTTGTTTCCCTCGGACATCACAACCTAAACTTCCACGCAGCGCTTGACTTAATCTGGTCGAAAATGTACACTGCTCAACATCAGGTTCCGGGCCGATCGTAAATAATCGCTTTCGCGCGCCCGCAAACAGCCCAAAAAGGGAAAAATGAGCTCTCCCATCGTCCCGGTGGTCGGTATCGGCGCATCGGCCGGCGGCTTGGAAGCTTTTACCCAGTTGCTGAAGCATCTTCCCCTGGATACGGGCCTGGCATTTGTCCTGGTGCAACACCTCGATCCTAAACACGAGAGCATGCTGACCGGGATCCTTTCGCGGGAAACCCAAATGCCGGTCGAGGAAGTGCAGGATGGCGCCTCGGTTCAACCCAACCGGGTTTATGTGATCCCGCCCAACGCGAGCATGACCATCTCCGGCCAGGTTTTGCGGCTCAAACCCCGCGAGCAAATCTCGGGACCCCACATGCCGATCGACCAATTCCTGCGCTCGTTAGCCGCGAGCTGCAAGAACAAAGCGATTGGGGTGATCCTCTCGGGAACGGGTTCAGACGGCGCGCTGGGACTGGAGGCCATCAAGGCCGAAGGGGGCATTATCTTTGCCCAGGATGCGGAATCGGCGAGATTCAACAGCATGCCGCTGCGCGCTCTGGCAACGGGCTGCGTCGATTTTGTCCTGCCGCCGGAACAGATCGCCGGGGAACTGGCCCGCATCGGTCAGCATCCCTATGTGATGCATCCCGAAGCCGCGGCGGCCGGCGGTGGCGCCGAAGCCGGCGGCGAGAGCCATCAGATCTTTGCCATGCTCAGGGCCGCCAAAGGAGTCGATTTTTCCCTCTACAAGCAGACGACCATCGCCCGCCGAATCCGCAGGCGCCTCGCCCTGCATAAGATCGCAACGCTTCCGGACTACGTCCGCTATCTACAGGACACCCCGGCGGAACTGGAGGCTTTGTATCACGAAATCCTGATCAAGGTTACGGGTTTCTTTCGGGACGCCGGAGCGTTCGATGCGCTCAAGGACAAAGTGATTCCTCAAATCCTGAAGAATCGCTCACCCGACCTGCCCATCCGCGTTTGGGTCCCCGGCTGCGCATCCGGCGAGGAAGCTTACTCCATCGCGATCTGCCTGCTCGAATCCGCGGCCGAGGCGGGGGTCAGTGCGCCCATCCAGATTTTCGCCTCCGACATCAGCGAGCCCGCGATCGAGAGGGCAAGGGCCGGCTCATACCTGGAAAATGTGGCCGCCGACATATCGCCGGAGCGCCTGGAACGTTTCTTTGTCCGCACCGACGGCGGATACCAGGTCAGCAAGCCCGTCCGGGAACTCTGCATTTTCACCAAGCAGGATCTCATCAGCGACCCGCCCTTCTCCAAGCTGGATTTGATCAGTTGCCGGAACGTGCTGATTTACCTGGGGCCGGTTCAAAAGAGGATTCTCCCGGTTCTTCACTATGCGCTCAAGCCGGGTGGATTCCTGATGCTGGGTGTCTCGGAGACCATCCGCGGATTCACCGAGCTGTTTCGGACGGTGGACAAGAAGCACAAGGTCTTCTGCCGGAAAGAGGTCGCCAGAAGAATCCACCTCGAATATGCCGCGGGCGGTTTATCGCCGGGAAGCCGGGCTGCCACTAAGCAACCCGCGCCCGTGGACCAGGCTGTCTGGAACAGCAGGGAGCTGCAAAAAAAGGTCGACCTTGTCCTGTTAGCCAGATATAGCCCGCCCGGGGTGGTTGTCGACGAGGACATGGAGATCCTTGAAATCCGCGGCCATGTCGGCCCCTACCTGGAGCTTGCCCCCGGCAAGGCCAGCCTCAGCCTCGCCAAAGTCGCCGTTAACGCGGGCTTGGCGGTGGAAATCCGGGCGGCTATCCGGGAAGCCAGGGAAAAGGCCGAACCTGTGCGAAAGGACCGCGTACAGATTGAGCGGGAAGGTCAATTCAGGGATATCGGCTTGGAAGTAGTCCCGCTCGACCTCGCCGGCCGCCGGCCGACCTTTCTGGTATTGTTTGAAGAACCCGCCCAACCTTTGCCGGCCGGGATCGAGCAGCCGATGGCAGGCCCGGAAGAACGCGCCCATCGTCAGATTCTCCAACTGAAGCAGGAACTGGCTTCCACCAAGAAGCACATGCTGGAGTTGATCGAAGATCACGAGGTGAGCCGGGATGAAAGTCAGAGCGTCGCCGAGGAGACGCTCTCCACCAATGAAGAATTGCAGAGCATCAATGAAGAGCTGGAGACCGCCAAGGAAGAACTGCAGGCTACCAACGAAGAGATGGCCTCGGTCAACGACGAGCTGGAGAATCGAAACACCGATTTGCGGCAATCCCGCGATTTTGCGCTGTCCATCGTGAACAGCATCCGGCACCCCCTTCTGGTGCTCGGGATGGACCGGCGCGTGATGAGCGCCAACCGGTCCTTCTATAGCGAATTCCGCACGTCGCCGGCGGAGACGGAGGGCCGCTCCTTCTTCGAACTGGGGGACGGCCACTTCGACATTCCCGAGCTGCGAACACGGTTGGACAAGGTTCTGTACCATGAGGACTCTTTTGAGAACTTCGAGTTCGACGGCGATTGCGCGCGGATCGGGCGGAGAGTGATCCTGTTCAGCGCGAGCCGGCTGACCGCTCTGCAGATGGTTCTGCTTACGATGGAGGACATCACCGCCCGCAGAGACATGGAAAACACACTGCGCAGCAGCGAGGAACAGCTTCGTCAATCGCAAAAACTGGAGGCGGTGGGGAGATTGGCTGGTGGGATTGCCCACGATTTCAACAACCTCCTGACCGTCGTCATGGGGCACAGCGATATGTTGCTGGGAGGCAAACCAGGAGAGGTGCCAGACCGGGAGGCGCTGGCCGCAATCCGCAGCGCTGGGGAGAGAGGCGCCGCCTTGACCCAGCAACTGCTCGCCTTCAGCCGGCGCCAGGTGCTGCAACCAAAGGTGCTGGACCTGGGCGACTTAATCGCCGAATTTGAGAGGATGCTGCGGCGCCTGATTGGAGAGCATATCGAGCTGATCGTCAATTGCGGTCCGGCGCTGTGGCGCGTGAAAGCGGATCCGGGGCAAGTGGGGCGTGTCATCATGAACCTTGCGCTGAATGCGCGCGACGCCATGCCGCAGGGAGGAACCCTGACGATGGAGCTCGGCAACGTCCGCCTGGACGAGGCCGGAGCGGCAGAGCGGAAACTGCCCCCCGGCGGCTACGTTATGCTGGCGGTCAGCGACACCGGGATTGGAATGGACGCGGAGACCCAGGCCCATCTCTTCGAGCCATTCTTCACCACCAAGACCAAGGGCGTCGGCACGGGGCTCGGTCTGCCCGTGGTCCTCGGGATCGTCGAGCAGAGCGGGGGCGCTATACGGGTTCAATCGGAAGTCGGACGGGGCACGACCTTCAGGATCTATTTGCCACAGGTCGAAGAATCCTCTAAGAGCGAGGCGGAGCCGGGCGTCAGCGAAGCGCCGCGAGGATCCGAGGTCGTCTTATTGGTCGAGGACGAAGATGGGGTCCGGCAGCTTGGCCGGCGCATCCTGGAGAGAGCCGGCTACACGGTGATTGAGGCGCGCCACGGCAAAGAGGGCCTCTCTGTCTGTGAAAGTCGCGAAGGCCCGATCCATATCCTGGTCACCGACGTTCTCATGCCGGGAATCGGCGGGCGCGAACTGGCGGAGCGCGCGGCGCTCCTGCGTCCGGAAATGAAGGCGCTTTTCGTATCGGGCCACACGGACGACTCCGTTCTCAACATGGGTATCAAATTGCGCGGCACGCCCTTTCTGCAGAAGCCTTTCACCCTGGTGCAACTGGCGAAAAAAGTGCGCGAAGTGCTGGACGGACCCGGCCAGACGTCACGAAGTGGATAGGCCTGCCATCAGGGCCGAAACCCCGAACGAGGCGCCAGCCGCCAGCTCGCGGGGTTCTAACATCCCGTCCATTTCAAGTTCGACCAATCCGTGCAGCAACGCCCGCCATGCGGAGCTTGCCTTCAAGGCCGCCCGCTGGTCTCCCAGACTCTTGAACAAGCTCACCGAGACTTCCCGGAAACCCTCTCTCTCGGCCAGCAACCCTGGCACCTTCGGATACTCCTTCATCATCGTGGCGTACACCGCCGGGTGCAGCCGGCCGAATCGCAGGTACGCGCGGCAGGCGTTCCGCACGGCGGCCTCGCCTTCGAAGCGGGCCACTGTTCTCTTCAAGACCGCATTGATGCGCCGCATACCCTCGGCCGCAACCGCGGCCTCGAGAATCTTCCGCTCCGGGAAGCGATAGTAGAGCGCGTTGGGCGCCAGCCCAAGCTTTCGTGCGACGGCGCGCACCGAAAGATGCTCCAGTCCGTCATGTTCGATGATTTCGAGCGTGGCTGCAATGATTGCCTGTTCACTTGTTTTGGATGGATGAGCCATAGAAACCCCAATCGCAGTGATACCCCGCGTTTTAATATATAAAGGCCTGTATATCTTTTGTTTGGGTAAACGCCTTTGGCGGGCGGAGACGCTTCCCACGGGCCCATTCTGGGATCGGCAAACTGACCAAACGGGAGTACCGGTGCCGTCGGGAGGGTCGGCTGACGCTTTCGAGAGTCGCCTAATAGTGGCACGTTTACGGACCATTAGCAAGACATTCCTGAAAGCAAGCGGGCCAAACCGCGCCCGAAAGGTCCCTGGAAGAGGGCACTATGCGCGCCGACGAACACTGCCGGCGAGTGAGAACAGCAGCCCGTTGAAGATGTCGTGTTGTCTCCTGGTGGCCGTGGCTCCGGCGCTGCGATATGGTTCGATATCGGCACCTTGCCGCAGTCACAGCGGACCACCGGGAATCGAGCCGAAACGAGTTCGAGCCGCCCACGCCGAATTGGTAAACGCTTCGCGACAATCCGCGAGCCATGCTTTGCGGGTCGGCGCCGCCCAGCCTGAACTCGCCGGGCCATCGTCTTGCATAGACACGGGAGGATTGTCATCATGGATGCATGCAAACTATCTTCGAAGCGGCGGGTGGCAACGACGGCCTGCGCCGTCTCGCCGTCGCCTGGCATCGTCGGGTGATGGCCGACGACGTGGTCGCCCATGCGTTCAGCCATGGCTTCCACCCCCAGCATGTCGAGCGACTCGCCGCTTACTGGGCCGAGGCACTCGGTGGCCCGACCACGTATTCGGATTCCTACGGTGACGAGACCACCGTTGTCAAAATGCACAGCGGGAACGGGGAGCACGGTGAAATGGATCGGCGCGCGATTGCCTGCTTCGACCAGGCTCTGGCCGATGTCGGACTAGCCGACGACAGTGCTTTGCGACAAGCGCTGCACGACTACTTCGCCTGGGCGACCACGACGACGATGTCCCGCTACCACCAGTCCGCCGATGATGTTCCGAACGGCCTCAGCGTCCCACACTGGTCATGGGACGGACTCCAGGCGTAAGACTCCACGGCTGACCACCGGTATTTGGCACCAACTTCAAACCTTCATATGGACGATTGTGGCGGAACCTCCCTGCCAGCCGAAAGGCGTAGATCCTCTCTGACGCCGTGGCGCAGACCGCTCGCCTTCAGGCATGTGCGCACTTTGCACGCAAGCGATATTTGGAAATATCGGAAGCCAACTCCGCCGGCAAGCCGGCCCGCCGCGATGTTTCCGGTTAATGGCGTCATCCGGCCGAGATGGCGACAAACTGTCAACTTGATTTGTAAACGCCTCGGCGTCAGGGAGGATCTAAACATTAGGCGATGGGTCGGCCACGCTTTCGGCTCCACCTCGCATTTCTGCGAGACGAGTCGCTTACGTGGTCAGAATGCCGTCCTGAATTTGTTTTTCTTGATTCTTAGCTGCCTGATCTTCGAATCCAGCGTTGAAGGCGGAATGCCGAGCCTCGAGGCAGCCCCGCCTACGCCCGCAACTTTGCCCCTGCTCTCAGCCAGAGCGGATTCAATAATCTCCTTCTCCTGATCTTGCAGTATGCGTGTCATCTTTGCTGGCGGAGCCGGCTGGGCTGGATCCTGAATCGAGCGGCACGCTCCGTCAATCGAGAACGTGCCGCCGCTGTCTACAAGAGTTTGCACAGGCGAGGAGGCACTGCTGCGCAGCGCCGGTTCCAGACAGCCAGACGGAATTCGCAATTCGCCGTCGTGAGACATGATCATCGCCCGTTCGATGACGTTTTGCAACTCACGGACGTTTCCGGGCCAGTCGTGCCGCCGCAGGGATTCCATGACATCGTTCGGCACGCGCCCGATATCCTTTCGCAACCGGCGGGCAAACCGTTCGACGAAGTGATTGACAAGCAGCGGAATGTCCTCTGTGCGGCGGCGCAGGGGCGGCATCGTGATTGGGAAGACATGGAGGCGGTAAAACAGGTCTGCACGGAATTTTCGTTCGCGAACCATTAGCATCAGGTTCTGATTGGTGGCTGCAACGATGCGGACATCCACCCGGATCGTGCGCGCGCTGCCGAGCCGCTCGAATTCCTGTTCCTGCAGCACGCGCAGCAGCTTCGGCTGCAATTCCAGCGGCAAATCGCCGATTTCGTCCAGGAACAGCGTGCCGCCGTTGGCAAGCTGGAACCTACCGGTAGTCTGATTTAACGCGCCGGTAAACGCGCCACGTTCATGTCCGAACAGTTCGCTTTCGAGCAGACCGGCGGGCATGGCCGCGCAGTTGATTTTTACGTATGGGCCGATCCTTCGGCGGCTTTGTTCATGGATGGCCCGGGCGATGAGCTCTTTCCCGGTGCCGGTTTCGCCTTGAATCAAGACTGGCGCGTCGGTGGGTGCAACCATCCGCACCGCGTCCCAGATTTCACTGAGTCCGTGGTTATAGCCGATAAGTTCGTTCCTGGATCCGGAGGAATCCAGGGAGAGGATGCTGATCGCACTGGCCGCCATGTTTGTACTCCAGATTTGGGTTAATAGATCACGCCGGAATCTCCATCACTGTTGCTCCGGCTGTCGAACCTACAAATCAAGATAGATGATGAAGGATCTAAAGGCATCCCGGAATGGAATGATTTATCGCTACTACTTTCGAGTGCGAGGAATGATGACACGATGGCGGCCGAAGAGCCGTGCGTCGATCGAGACGAAGCCCGGGCCCAAAAACGCAAGCCCGGCGTCGACCGCGGCTACAAACAGGGAATTGGGAGCACTATGAACCGGTGCAATCCAGAAAAGCGCGACGCTCGTGTTCAGAATAGCCAGCGTGGCGCTTGCAAAAGGCGTCAGAAAACCGGTGAGCAATAAGAGACCTGCGCCAACTCCAACAGCCGCGGCGGGCAGATCGAAGCCTGGCCGGGCCTGGTCAAAACGGGCCAAGCCTTCTCCCATTGCAATCGAACCGGCGGCGAGCCTCAGCACCAGCAGTCCGACACCCGGCCAGCCGGCAGGAAACGTCGAGAAGAATCTCTGCAGGGCGTAAGTCCTCGACTTGACGATAGCGAAAAGAGTCAGACCGGGGCATCCCGCGAGAGTACGACTTTTGAATACTTCTTTCGCGGTATCTGCCGGCGCCGGTGACGGCGAAGCAAGGCGCCTCCACTACAAGCGGTATCGCCTCGACTACAACTGGATGATGCCGCGGCGAACCGCAATCGCGACCGCCTGCGTCCGGTCGTTGGCGGCCAGCTTTTCCATGATGTGCCGGATATGCACCTTGACGGTCTCCTCGGTAATGAAAAGGCGTTCGCCGATTTCCCGGTTGCGGTTGCCGTCCGCGACGAGTTTGAGCACGGCTATTTCGCGTTCGCTCAGATCCTCTTCACCCAGGTGTTCCGCCAGTTGAGCGGCCAGTTCGGGATCAATGCGCCGTTTTCCGGCGTGCACCTGACGGATTGCCTCCACCAGTTGCTTCTGCGGCAAGCTCTTAAGGAGATAGCCATTCGCTCCAGCCTGAAGCGCCCGCTGGATCTCGACGTCGCCGTCAAACGTGCTGAGGATGATGATCCGCGCGCCGGGAGCCTCAGCGCGGATCGCAAGCATGGATTCGATGCCACTCATATCAGGCAGACGCAAGTCCATCAATGTCACATCGGGACGGTGCTCGCGATGCATCTGAATCGCCTCGCGGCCGGTATTGGCCTGCGAAACGAGAATCATATCCGGCTGATTGTTGATGATCGCCGCGATCCCCTCGCGCAATAAGGGGTGATCGTCGGCGGTCAGGACTCGAATTCGGCCATCGCTCATAATTCTCTGCGGCCTCTTGCGGACCCCCGGCCCTGCGGCGTCGAGTAGGCAATGTTCTTGGGAACGACGAGCACGACTTCCGTGCCGGCTGAGGCGCCGCTCCACAATGTCAGCCGTGCGCCTAACCGCTCAGCGCGCTCTCGCATCCCCTGCAAACCCCAGTGTCCCTCGCGCCCGTCGCGCAGCACGGCTGGATCGATCCCCTGACCGTTGTCGCGCACGCGGAGGCTGAATTGGTCTCGCGCGTATTCCAATTCTACTTCAATGAGTTTCGCGCCGGAGTGCCGGAACGCGTTGAGCACGGCCTCCCGTCCGATGCGGTATGCTTCATCGCGCAACGCGGCATTCAGCGAGCGCCGAGAGCCGTCGACAACGACACGAAACTCCGTGTCCTGGGAACCGCTTGCGTCCTCGGGGATTCGGCAGAAAGCGTCTTCCAGGTCCTCCGATTCGGATTGTGATGGGCGAAGTCCCCGAACCGTATTTCGTCCCTCGTCAACCACCCGCCGCATCAAATTAAGAACGCCATCAAATGCGGGACGCGCAAGAGACTCCTCGGGCACGCGGTCGAGGGCCACTTCGAGTTTCATACATGCGCTGAGAAGGCCTTGCAGCAAGGTGTCATGCAATTCCTGAGCGATTCTTGTGCGCTCCCGAAGGCGCTCCTCAAACCGCATGTTTAATTCGGCCGTCAATTGTCGTGTCCGTAAGCGATAGAAGCCGAGGGATGCGGCGCCCAGAGCCAGGACAGAAAGGGCAACGAACCACCATGTTTGCCAGAATCGCGGCGCTATGGAAATCGCCGCTGCCGCTTCGGCGGGGCTCCATGAGCCGTCGGCATTACGCGCCATCACGCGAAATCGGTAAGGTCCCGGACCGAGATTCGTGTAAGCGGCCTCGCGCGCCGTTGTCGGATTGCTCCAGGCAGTGTCGTATCCCTCAAGTCGATATCGAAACAACACGCGCGCCGGATCCGCCAGGCTCAAGCCAATGTAGCCGAACACAACGCGATGAGGCGCGGCCGGAATGGGAATGATCCCGCCCCCGTCGAGCTCGTCGCTATCGCCCAGGGTGCGCTCGTCGTTTGCCACGGTTTGGATATGCACGATCACCGGCAACGAGCTTCTCGCGATCTCCGAGGGATCGACGACCGCAACGCCGCGATTCGTGGAGAACCAGATTCGGCCGAGATGGTCGGCAGCAACGGAGCGGTAGCGCTTCAACACCGCCGTGCCGCGTAGGCCATCGGCCGCGCCGAACGTACGCACATCGGCGGCGTCAACTTTTCCTGCCAGCAATCTCTCGCGATTCACTCGCAGGATACTCTGCTCAGTGGCAATCCAAACCGTCGCGGGATGCATGTCTTGGCCCGGCGCGACAGCAATTCCAACGACGGCTTCGTGAAGCGCCGCGGGCGCGTCGTCCACCGCCATGATATGGCCATCGCGGAGAACGGCGAGACCCTCCGATGTGCCGATCCAAAGAACAGCTCCATCCGCAACGAGGCTGATGATTTCGTGCGGCGGCAATCCATCCGCGGTCGTGTAGCGGTGCCATCGTCCGTTGTACAGCGCGCCCAAACCGCCGGCGGTTGCGAACCACATGGTTCCATCCATGCTTTCTTCAATCGCATTGACGGAATTCGACGCGAGCCCGTCGGCGGTAGTCATGACCCGGAAACGGCCGTCTTGAAAGCGACTGACGCCGCCGCCGAGTGTTCCAGCCCATATGGCGCGGTCGCGGCTGCGATACACGCAATAGACGCTGCCCGGGGCGAGACCATCGGCGGCAGTATAAGTTTGCATGGATTGCGTATCCGGACGGAGGCGCGTCAATCCGCCTTTCTGCCGGCCAAGCCAAATCTCGTTTTGCCCGCCGGCGATGGAATAGATGACGTCATTGTCGAGGCTGTCGTTCTTGATGTGCTCCACGGTGAAATCGCGCCGCCAGTACAATCCGCCAGTTGACGGCGCGAACCACAAGCGCCCGGCTTCGTCGGGATCGAGCGCGCCATTGTTCTCGGAGACGTTCTCCGGTGGCGGAAGACTTGAGTAAGTCACGAAGGTGTTCTCGCGCAACCGTTGCACCCCTTGCGAGTCGCCGAACCAAATGTTTCGCTCGCGGTCCTCGAACAGCACGTTTACGCGCCGCGGTCTCCGGTCCTGGCTATCGAGACTCGTCACGGCGCCGGAGGCGACGCGCAGCAATCCCTTCGAAGTGCCGATCCAAACATTGCCCTCGCGATCGCGGATCATGCTCAGCACCTCAACGTCACGAATGGCTATCGGCAGGCCATCCCTGCTGACTCGCTTGCCGTCCCAGCGGGCAACTCCGTGGTCCGTGCCAATCCACAATTCCAAGTCGCCCACCGGCGTCAGACAATTGATCTTCATCGAGGGCAGACTGGTTCTTAGAACCCTTTCCTCTGACTTCTTCAAGTAAAACAATCCATCGTCGCGAGTGCCAAACCACAACGTCCCATCCGCGGTCTCGGCTATCGCCGTAACGGGTGCCTCCGAGGCCATGCCCGACGAAATCGTTTTGATGACTCCGCGCTCAAACGCCAGCCTGATATGCCCGGTGGATTCAAAAACTGGTGTTCCATCGGCGCGCCGGTGCATCATTTCGATGGAACGAATGGAATCGCCCGCAAGCATGTCCTTAATCGCGCCGTTCCGGTAGCGGAAGAGTCCTTCAGCCGCGAAGCGAATCCAGAGACTGTTCTCGTTATCCGCAATCAGGCCAAGCACGCGGCTGGCGGGGAGGGCTGGAGCAATTTTTTGATCCAACAAGCGAAAGCTTTCGCCATCGAAACGGACCAAACCTTGGTCGGTACCAATCCAGAGGTATCCATCGTTGGTTTGCGCAATCGCGTGCACCTCGCCCCATGAAAATCCCTGATCGATACCCCATTGATCGTGGCGAAATTCAGATAACGGGCGCCGCGAATCGAGCGCCTGGGCTGAAACGGCGCAAAACACGACCGGGAGCAGCGCCGCGACGCCGGGCGACGCCTTACGGAAGGTATTCGAATTTCTCAATCACAACCTCTGAACCTTGCGGAAGCGGCATTTGGTGATAACGGTCAATGTAGAGGCAAATTCGAAACGACTCGATTCCGTGAATGGGCACGCTCGACGTGAATACGGCCTCAGCTACCGGCTTATCCGAAGGGTTAGATGCGAGAACGCTCTGAAAAGCGGCGCGTCCCGGTTCCCAGCGCAACGAATGAACCACCGTCCTGGGTGGAATGAATCCGCGGATAGCGTTCCGGTCGACATAGTAGGGAGGAACAACATACTCCATGTTCTCCTTCCGGTCCGGCCAGTGTCGAAATTCCATGTCCATTTCGCCGTTGCTTTCCTCGGGACGAGCATAGTCCCACGTAAACATCGAGAAGACGGCCGCCTCGGGCAGGCCAGATGTGTCGCGGACTGTGACTTTGTAGGTTCCGTACCCCAAGCTCCTCGTCAGGCTGGCCTCGGCGCATGTCCAGTCGTCGCCCGCGCGAGCGATGTTCATGTGCATGGCTCCGTGCTTGTCCACCCAGACATTGTTGGAGCTGTAGTTGTTGCTAACGCCCCCGCGAGAGCTTGGGGCATCCCGAAGACGCCATGAATAGCCACTGAACTCGACCATCTTCGACGGCGGAGACGCGGCTCCCTTTGTGCTCGCGAAGGCCACCACCGCGCTCCCGGCCGGTCCGCCCAGCTTTGGCAGCTCGTCCACCACCGGTCGAGGATGGTATCCCTGGTCGACCAAAAGCGCCGCATACTCTGTCCCCAAATGTGTGGCGTTGGTCCACTTCATGCCCGCGGCTTGGGCCGTGAGCTTGGTGAAGGGATGCGTCACCAACGGCTGAACATACCAGCGCCCGCTTTTCACGTACAGGACGATCCGTTGTCCGGGCTGGGCGCCCGTGACGAATCCTTCAATGATGTCCTGCGTCTCGGGCCCCCCCGGATTGGCTTCCGGAATTCTCGAAAACTCAATCGCGGGCGCTGGTGTTCGAGAATGGCACCCCGCAAGCAGGCACATACCCACACAGAGGATGAAGGTTGCGGAAAGCAAGAACGCAAAAACTCTACTCATCTGAAAGCTCTCTAGCCCCTCCGGAAAAGCCCTACCAGCACCACTCTGAGCGCAACTGCCGAATTCTATCACTGCCCGAAGGCCTGTGGGATTTCATGTGCTGGTCTGCCCTTGGCTCGATTCGTTCACGAGATTTCGGGAGCTTTCACGGTGGTTCGTAACGGCGAACAGGTGCGCTGCTCATAACACGCCATTTACGGGTGGTATCCGATTTGCCTCTGCCGGGGTGTCCCGTTGTTCCGCCTTCGGCGCCTGATCGAGTCCGGAATGGCCAGGCTGATCGCGATGGGCCGCGTGAGTGGGCAGCAGTGATGGAAGCGCATGTTAGCGGGAATGTCGAAACAAATTCAAGGAGGGATATCCGATGAAGCACAACGCAATGGCAATCGACGTCAGAACACGAATCACCTACAGTGTGCTGGCGATCATGACAATCATGTTCAGCATGGGAAGGGATCTTATGGCACAAACAAACACATCGACAGTTGTGAAAAACATCGTTCTCGTCCACGGCGGTTTTGTGGACGGTTCCGGTTGGGAGGGCGTCTACAAAGCCCTGAAGAAGGACGGCTACACGGTTGCGATCGTCCAGAATCCGACCATCACGCTGGCAGACGACGTGGCGGTCACCAAGCGTGCAATTGCCACGCAGGATGGCCCCGTGATCCTGGTCGGTCACTCGTATGGCGGAGCCGTTATCACGGAAGCGGGCAACGATCCGAAGGTCGTTGGCCTGGTCTACGTCACCGCGTTCGCACTGGACAAGGGCGAATCGGTGTCGACGCTCATCAAAGATCCACCGCCCGGCGCGCCCGTTCCGCCGATCCTGCCGCCTCAGGATGGATACCTGCTCCTCGATAGGGCGAAGTTCCCAGCCGCATTCGCCGGGGACGTGAGTCCAGAGGCAGCCTCGTTCATGGCCGACTCCCAAGTCCCGTGGGGTGTCGAGGCGCTCAGTGGTGCGATCACCCAGCCGGCGTGGCGAACAAAGCCAAGCTGGTACTTGGTCTCTACCGACGATAAAATGATCCCGCCTGACGCTCAGCGTGCTATGTCCAAACGCGCCGGCTCAACGGTCGTCGAGGTCAAAGGCAGCCACGCCGTGTATGTGTCGCAGCCGCAGGCCGTCGCTCATTTCATCGAACAGGCCGCAACAGGTGCCTTGGCGGCAGGGCAAGAAAAGGCCGCGGCTGGTGTATTGGCTGCAAAATAGCCTAGCGGATAGCAGGATTCGACCAGGCGGAGGGCTTCGAGGGCGCGGAACGCACCGACGAAGCCTCCGCCTTGCCCGAAAGCCGCCGACTCAGAGAATGTTGAAGGCATCACGGACGGGCGTCGCGGTCCGACTTTGGCGAGCGATATCACCTCTTATCGGTAGGCAAAGGCAGACTGCCCGGCGTGCCCCACGAAAGTTCCCTCGGGGCGCTCCTACCTTCCCCTAGCCCCGTTTAACGACCGCGACGGCCCCCCATCACGCGGAACTGACCACTTCTCAGCAACGGCGACGATACGTCAAGTTGTCACTACCGGGTAACCCACCACCCTTCTCCGATCGATCTCTCGCTCTTGCGCACCGGAGGATCGTTTGGGGAGCCTCGCAGGGCCCGGAGTTCGGGACCCATTGTCATCGGCGCTTCACCAGCCCCGCGAACCAGTTTTTCGCACGCGGCGGCTCGAAACCCTCGAGCATCCAGATTTGATAAGGAAACTTCGGGATTGAGGTGAGAGCGCGTTTCCCGTCCGGAGAAATGCGCAACTCACCCACGGAAGCGGTTGAAGGCGGGAGATCCACGGCCGCCAGAAGCTTTTCCCCTTTGGTCGTCACGCTGACCTCATAAAGCTGCCACTCCGGGCCGTTGCCGGACGCATTGTGGAAAATGCCATAGACCTGGCCGCCCTCCTTCGAGAAACCAAAGGACATAAACGGGCGGGAGGAGAGCTTCCGCCTCGAATTCCCGTCGGGTGAAATCAACTCGAGACCGTTCCCCGCCCTAAACAGTATCCAGTCCGCCGTTGGCGACCATGCGGTCTCAGCGCCTTCTGCGTCAGCCAGGGTCACGGGAGCGGCGCCCGGCAGAGCCCGGATCTTCGCCAGCTTCCACTGGCCCGCGTTCATGCGGCCGTACGAGATCCACCGCCCGTCAGGAGACCACGCTAGTCCACTCATGCGATCAGCCTGGTCCAGCACAGTGGCATGGCCGCCGGACGCGTTCGCCAGCATCAGCTTGTTTGTCACCCCGTTATCGACAAAGACGAACCGCGCCCCGTCCGGCGACCAGCGCGCCGACCCCGTGTCGTAGCTGGCGTCGATTAGGCGGCGCGAGAACTCGCTGCCGGAGACCTCCTGATCCATGACCGCGCCGTTTGTGGAGAACAAAAAATGGGTGCCCGACGGCGCCCAGTCCGGTGAGACGTTGGTTCCTCCGTTCTCGATTAATGTGTGCACGGCACCGTCGGTGAGCCCGATTTCGACAACGTTCCATTCGTAGTGCCCGGCCGAATAGACAATCTTCCTGCCATCCGGCGACACCGATGGGCCCGATAGAGTGGGGCCCGTGGAATAGATCGTTTGCCGGCTGCCATCCGCGACAGCCAGCCGGATCAGTGAATCGGTCGCGCTATTGCGAGCCACCAGCAGACTGCGGCCGTCCGGGAACCAGCTTAAGCCCACTACACCTCCATAACTTCCGTTTTCTGTTCCTGTGTAGAGCTTTCGGGGCTTACCGGAGGGATAGGAAAAAAGCCAAACGGTCCCGTTGTCAAAAGCGAGATAGGAGCCACCAGGCGAGAAGCGCATGGTCGTTTCGGGCACAGTGGGCGCCAGAGGACCCGGCCAGAACTCCTTCGCCGGTCCCCCGCGAAGAGTGGCAACCCACAGCTTGCCATCGCGCGCAAACGCCACTGTTTTGCCATCGGGGTGAATGGCGGCTGCATCGACGTGTTCCAGAACTAACTGCCCGGCGCCCCCCGAGGCGGGAACGGTCCACAGGTTGTGATCTGTCTGGAAGGGCAGCACCGAATGGCTGGCGAGGTAATAGATGGACTCACCGTCGGGAGACCAGACCGGTTGGTGACAATCCCCGCTCGATCTGGTGAGCTGCGCGGCCTCATGCGACCCGACACCGCGCACAAAGATCTGTTGGACGCCATGAACTCTGGCTGAATAAGCGATGCTGTTTCCATCCGGCGACCATGCCGGGCTGCGTTCCTCGGTTTCTCCCGGTGCGACCCGCGTGAACTTGTATTGCGACAGATCCGGACCGGACGCTGGTGTCAGGAGCAGCGTAAGAATGATTCCGGCGGCGAGGCAGACGAGGGCACCCGCGGGGACCAGAAGGCGCCGCCGTTTGCGCACCGCACCAGGGGTCGGCGCCGCCACAACGGCGCTGGCAGATTGCGAGAGCTTGTCGCGAATGTGCTTCAACTCGCGATACAGGTCCAGCGTCGAGTCGTAGCGCTCGGCGGGATCTTTTGCCAACAGCCGTTCGATGACCCAACGCAGCGGCAGAGGCACCCCGGCGGGCAGCGGCTCCGCCTCTTCGCGGATGATGGCCGTCATGGTCTCCGCTGCGCTGGGGCGCTCGAAGGCCCGCTTGCCCGACGCCATCTGGTACAGGACCAGGCCGAACGAGAATTGGTCCGACTGGAAGGTAAGATTCGGTTCCCCACGCGCCTGCTCGGGCGACATGTAGCTGACGGTGCCGACCGTCGTGCCGGATTCGGTGATGGTCATGGTCAGTGTGGAGGCATCCGCGCCAGGCTGCGCGTTCAGAGCCGATTTGGCCAGGCCGAAATCAAGAATCTTCACCCGCCCCTCACGCGTGACCAGGATGTTGCCAGGCTTCAGATCGCGGTGCACGATTCCAGCTGCATGAGCCGCAGCCATCCCGTCAGCCATCTGCACCGCGATATCGAACAGTTTGCGAGGATTCTCCATCTGCCCGAGCGGTGAGCCCTCAATCAATTCCATCACCAGATAGTCCGGCCCGACGTCGTACAGCTGGCAGATATTAGGATGATTCAGCGAGCCCACGGCGCGCGCCTCGCGCTCAAATCGCTCCGAAAATTTCGCCTCCGAGACTTTAATGGCGACAAGGCGGTCGAGACGCGTGTCGCGGGCCTTGTAGACTTCCCCCATGCCGCCCGCCCCGATTGGCGCGACGATCTCATAGGGCCCCAGCCGATTTCCGGGAGCTAAGGACATTGTGCGTTGAACGATTGTACCGCGCGACAGTGCGGCCACGGATTGAGGATGGGTGACAAGAATTGAGGTCGTCCGGCGTCGACTTGACGTATCACGCGCTACTCGTGGATTGGCCGGAGCGAGGCTCTGGCTGGGTCCGGAACGATATGTACTAATATCGGAACGCAACTATGCGCGCAAACCGGCGCCCGCAACCCCAAATCGGTGTTCACGCTTGTCGATTCGTCCGACCACGGCTCTCATTGTGTTCGCACCGGGAAGCCTTCCACCCACCTGTCCAACTCCTCGCTGGTCAGTTCGTCGGGCCCTTCGCGGTGATTTCGAAACTCCACCAACTCCATCAGGGTGCCGTCTCGGCTGAGCGACCGCTGGCAGGTGGCATCCTCCAGCACCAACTTGGAGCCCAGATCCACGACCATCAGTCGGATTCGGGGCCGTGGTCTGTTCGCCGAGCCGAGCTGATGCTCCAGCCGGGTGATTCTCCTGTCGATGGTCATCATCGTAGCTCCTGTCCGCTTTGCGCCGCTGCTTCCAGCGCGGTCACGCGCGCCTCGATGTCTTCGATTTCGATGGCCTTGGCCGCGTGCCCCAACACGATATCCGCGGCGCGGAGCCGCGTGGACGCCGGCGCGCTGGAATCGACCATGATTTTCAGGACGGCGGAAACTGCCGCGCCGGATGCCTGGTGGAGGCGCGCTGTGGCTTGCCCGTATGCCGCCCGGCGAGCTCTCCGATAAGCGTTGTCGAACTCCGGTTCGTTCAGCCACCGATACAACGTCCTGGGCGCGATGTTGATAGCGTGGGCGGCGTCTTCCACGTTCCGGTTGGACAGCAGCGCAACCAGCGCTTCTTCTTGCTTGGGCCTCAGTTTTGTGACATTTCCTGACATTTTCTGCCACCCGCGCCTCGCACATCGCCAGCCCTTCGCCATCGTCGATTTTTTGCACAATCCCCTTGCTTTTCAAGCAGATCGGAGTGATTCATGTCCTGACCGCGGTTATCGCCGCAGAAGGAGATTAGACGAACATGACCAACGAGAACGCAGAAACCACGAACACCGTAGCCGCCTTGGCGGCACAGGGCGCCGACGCTGCGCCCGAGAGGGCTTCCTCGAAGAAGGCTGCCAGCACGAAAAAGGGCGCGGCCAAGAGCCAGAAAGGCGCCAAGGGTGGCAAGCCGAAGACCGCCCCGCCCAAAAAAGCGACCACGGCAAAGAAGGCTCAGAGTAAGCACACAGAGGGTTTTGACCCCCTGAAGTGCTCACTCTGCGCTGAACGAAAACTGGCTCGTCGTTCGGTATGGAGCCGGCCCGTCGCTTCGCACCGTGGGCTTAGGCGCTACAGTTGCCCGCAGCTTTTTGGCGCCCACGCGCCTGCATGTCTGTGTACCCGCTTGTTTACCAGCAGCCTCAACAGTGCTTCTGCGCGCCCGAGAGCGCGGCTGGATGGCCTAACGGACCGGGTAGGGGTCCACCAATCAGATTCACCAGTTCCTCTGACCAGGGTTATCGTACTGGGCGGTTGCTGGTTCGTCCAAGGAAGAAGACTTCCTGACTGGCTATGAAGCTGTCCCGGCAATGCCGCAGCCAAACACGACTGCCCACGCCCGTTTAACTCAAACAACTTCAACATGCGCCCCTTTAACATCCGGCATCCCTCGCGAGATGCGACGTTCAATTTCCATGGCAAACGGCAATCCGTGGCGGATTTCGAGACGGCGGACCACGCCATCGTCAACACCGCGGATGTGCTCAAACAGGTCCGCCATCGACTTCTTCAACTCGAAGTCAGCGGAAGGACTCGGCGGCTGGCTTTCAGCCGCACCAAACTTGAGAACTTGGACCAGAGTTAGCGTGCGGTCCAAAACGACCTCGCCGCAACGAATCTTGACGGACTCAAGGTGACCGAAGCCGAGTTGCTGAAGGACCGTAACGAGCCTCCGCTCGGTTGGCGAAAGGTCGCGGGTGGAGCTTGGACGCGTGACCTGTGGCCTCACTGGGTAGGCTCCTTGGCACGGCTGCCGTCGGCGGTTTCGCCCGTCTTTTGGCGCCTCGGGAGACGCGTGTGACTCGTCGTGTGACTTGGCTGGGTGTTTCTGGAGCTTCTGGTATTTTGAGAGCTTCGTGTTATGTATAAGTTACTTGTTTTCAGTGTGCTAGGAGAGAACAAGTCCCCCTCTCCGCACCATTTCAAAGGCCGCAGTATCGGATTGATTCAGCGGCGCTGCTAAGCTATGACTGTCGCGCCGTGAGCGCTTGCTAACGCCATTCGAAGGCGGGCGCATGTGCCCAAGACCCGCACCTGCACCCATTTTCAGCCACAGGCAGAGACTCCCGACGCTCGAAATACGAAACTCTTCGCGGAGCGGCGGCCTTGCTCCAGTTCGAGCTCAACAGACTTGCGTTGCCGTTGTCTTTGGCGACGCATCGGAGACCGCCGAATGAAATGCACCAGTCCTTTCCATGAGTAATTTGCGCCCCCCGGTCCAGGCGGCGCGAGATTAGCGGAATGTATACCGGTACAACGAGGATCCGGCGGCGTAGTAGATGCCAGTGGAGTCCATGGCGAAACCACCCGTAATGGGCTCCGGCGCCATCGCGGCCAGAGAAATACGACAGCTTTCCGTGTCGATCTGGAAGATGCCGCTTGAAGATAGGCCCCAAATCTTTCCATCCGGCCCCACGGCTACGCTGTTGTAGATCGTGCCGAAGTCCAGCGGAGTGAGGTGGATCACCTCGTGAGTCGCGGGATCGAATACGAACAGCGTTGCGCCGGGGGCGCGGCGGGTTCCCTGGTCTTTGGCCGGATCGAAAACCACCGGCGTTCCGCCGGCGATGCCGAAAACGCGGCCTTTCACCGCGATCAGGTCGTTGAGGGCATTCGCGCCACTCACCGGAACGGTTTCGAAGATCTTCCGCTTCGTCCTGGTGTCCCAGATAAACAGCTTAGCTTCCCGCTCGGTGGAATGGCTGCCGCCGCCGCCGATGACGGTCGTTCCCCCAACGATCAGGTCGCCAGTTGCCGTCAGTGTCACCACACTCTGGTCGTGCACCATTTGCCAGTGGGTTTCCACCGCGCCATTGGCCACGTTCCAGATGGCCAGTGGCCCTCCCAAACTGCCGTACCCCGAGACCGCCCCAATATATACCTGCCCGTCCGGTCCTTCGATCTCCGCCTGCGGGCGCCATCCGTCGTCCTCGCCCGCGAAATGGATCAATACCGGATTTCCATCGGCCCCATCACCGGGATGGAACGGCTTGGAGGGGTCGTACGACATCAACGGAGCCAGGCTGGAATAGCCTGCCATTAGCAGGCGGCCGTACAGAGGCAGCAAGGCATAAAGTTCACCGCCGGCCACCCGGCCTAGAATATCGAAGCTCCTGCTGCGCGCGTTCAATCGCACCAAATCGCCCGGCAATACTCCGCTGCCGTATACCGAGCCGTCCGGGCCAAGGCCCACGCGGAACAAATTCACCTCGTTGCCGCGGTAGTTGAACGGCCGCTCAGTGACTGCGCCGGATTTGGAATCCGTGATGCGAACAATGTTGGTGGTGACTTCCAGCGTACGGCCGTCGCTGAGCGCGTTCTGGAGGACGGGCGGCGCGGCCGTGCTCCTCTCGATGGGGATGGCATTCCAACCGTCCATGCGATACCAGTCGCGGCCGGCGTATCCATAGACCTTTCCGTCGCGTCCGCGAAACACCACCGCCTGTCCGGCGGTTTGCGACTTTTCGGGAGCAATCTCGCGATGTTCGCCCGTGGAAATCCGGTACGCCGCGATATTCGCCTTGCTGGTGCCGATACCCAGGTATATAAAGCCGTCGTCGCTGCCGGCTACATAATGCGCGTACTCCTCAACCGGATCCATGCGTCCCAGATCTTCCAGCTTGCCGGTCTTGGGATCGTAGCGCACGAGCTTCGCGCTAGGGTAAGTCGCCCCATACAGCTTGCCGTCCGATCCGAAAGCTACCGCCCAAATATAGCTTTCTGTCGCGCTGGGCCGTCCTAAGTCGACAAGCGTGCCGGCTTTCGGGTCGAGGCAGTAAAAATGTGCGCCGGTGAGTGTGCCGAGATAGATCTTGCCGTCGGCTCCCGTGATCATGGTGCGCGCGCCGGTTTCTGACGCGGCAGGATTGGGAAACACTTGGAATTGCCCCGTATCCGCGTCGACGGATACCACATCGATGGTGTGGTTGACGTACAGATAAGAAATATAGAGGCGCTGGCCTCGTCCTCCGGGCCCTGGCGCCACGGTTTGCCCGACTACCAGGCCCAGGCTCCGTAAAGTCGCCAGTTTCTCGAAATGGCCTTGTGCCGCCGCGGGAGAAGGCGGGTATGCCGGAAGCAGAACAGCGGTTGCGGCAACCACGGCGGTAAGGTGCGTTCGCATCGATTTTCCTCGACCTTTTGCTAACCAGCTAACGGGCCTTCGCCCTGCGGAATGAGACAACCTACCACACGATGCGCACCGCGGCGGCCATGACGCGCGCGCTAACTTCGTCGCTATAGGAGCTCGATATTCCCGAATCGCTCGTGATGACTCCAACCGTGCTGGGAGCCGAGAGGTTGAGAGCCGGAGCCGACCAGTTCGGGTGGTTGAAAACGTTGTCGCAATACCAGTCCAGGCGCAGTTTCGGCATGCGAGGATCCTCGGAGAACCTGATGGATTTCTCCAAGGCCGCGTGCCAGAGGTTTTCGCCCGGCCCTACCGCCGTATCACGCGCGGAGTTTCCAAACCTCCCGCTGCCGGGCGGCGGCGCTGCGAAAGCGGCCGTGTTGAACCATTGCTGGATGGTGTGGGGTCCACGGTTGGGATCGCCCACCAGGTCGGGCCGCATGGTAATCGATGCGGGGCTGGCCGTGCCGGTATAGTAGGTTCCAGTAGGATCCGGCACGGTAATGGTCGGAGTTAGAAATTGACCGGTGGTGAAGAAGTTGGTGACGGTCAACTGCCACCCGCCAATGATCTTGTCCACCGCGCTTGAAACATGCGGGAGCAACCGCCGCTCACGGCCCACCGGCAGAGCGTAAATCACCATGTTGGTCCAACGCAGTTTCTCCGGATATGGATCCGTGGCGCGCTCGCACGTCAAGCAGCTAAAATTCTGGGGAATGGCGACATCGTCGCCGATCTGGTGGGCCCACACAAACTCGGAATCGACCTGCAGGCCCCGCTTGAAGCGTCTCGTCACGCCAAGATTGAGGGCGTTATAGTTGCTGTTTGCTCCGTTGTTATAGGCGTAGATGGCGCCATACTGGGGCCAGGGCCGCGCCTTATCGATGAACAACTGGTTGTTCTCGACCGGCACGTTGATCTGGTCCTCGTATACGAGCTGCCGGCTATAGGTGCCCACTGCCGAGAGGCGGAAGCCAAAACCCCACTGTTCATGCTCCACCGTGGCATTCCACTGGTGTGAGTACGGGATGTGGAGATTCGCGGGATAGTACGCCGGGAGGCTGACGGTCGAAGGGCCGCCCGTGCCGCTGGCGGGAAATAGTTGCGGAAACGCCAGGGCCGGAGGGCTTCCGGCAGGCGTATTCGAGTACGCCGGCTCAGAAATCGTATACGGTACGCCGTTCTCGTTGGGCGCTGTGTAACTCTGCGTCAACGGCACCCCCGTGTAATAAACGCCGTACCCCCCGCGGAAGACCGTCTTGTCGCCAAAGGGACGGTAAGCGATGCCAAAACGGGGAGCGAAGTCGGTCTTACTGCTATTCACCAGGCTCTGCGGCAGACCGGCCTGGCTGGCCGAAATCACCGGCACATAGTTCGTCGGCATCAACGCAGAAACCTGGGAGAGCGCCGCATTCGGCACCACGATCGCCGAAAGGGCCGGATCGAATTCCGATGTCCGGGACTGTTTGTCGGCAAACATGCCGGCCAATTCATACCGAATGCCCATGGTGAGCGTCAGCTTCGGCAAGATCTTCCAGGTGTCGGTGACCCAAGCTGTTTCGGACCAGCGTTGCGGCTCGATCGCGACAGGAGCAAAGGCTTCAGAGGCCGTGGTCGGTACGCCAAAGAGAAAATCCGCATAAGCCAGATTGGCGTTGGTGCCGCTGTATTTGGCCGTGAAGCTCTCGCTTCCGAAAAGAGCGGGGCTGGTCGATGTAATACTCCAATCGAACATTCTCTGGATTGCCACGCCGAACTTCAAGCCGTGGCCGCCATGGAAATAGGTCACTTCATCCGATAGGTGTTGCGCCGGCTCAGTGGCCCGGTAGTAGTTGTAAGTGGTTGTGATTCCAGTGATGCCGTTCGAAAAGGAAATATTGGGGTACCCCGGAATCGTGGCCGGCACGTTGGAGGCAAGGCCCGTCAGCCCCAGCGAGCGATCGTATGCCAAGCCGCTTTCAAAGGCCGGTTGGTACTTCAGAACGTCGGAACCGCCGCCGAACCGGAGCTCATTGACTAGAGCCGGATGGAAAGTGTGAGAGTAGGCAACGTTGTAGAGTTTCTCCGGCCGCGAGCCGCGGGCGCTCAAAATTGCCGGGAGCGCCTGCGTGTAGACATAGTGGCTCGACAGGTACACCCAGGTCGCGAACAGGAAGTCCTTGGGACCCAAACTCTGGTCCAACCGCATCGAGGGCATCCGGTCCACCAGTCCCGGGGCTACGTTCAGCGATTCCCGGAAGTTGCCGGATGCGAATACGTTGGTGTTTCCATAATTGGGCAAGGGGTAAAAGAAGTTCTGCATCGCGATCGAGGCCGGGTTGATCGCGCTTTGCGGAATGATGCCGTTCGGGTAAATCGCCCCGGTGAACGGGTTCGTCACCGGCACGTTGAAGGCCGAGAAATCGCCATTGCGCATCGCCTGGGTGGGGACGGTGTCCACCAGGGTCGCCGTGGTGGCGTTGTGCCAGTAGACAAAACTCAGGAAGAAGAAGGTCTTGTTTTTGCCGTTATATATCCTGGGAATATAGACCGGTCCGCCTGCGTCCCCGGTCACCACCTGCCGTACGCCAGTGGGGCTGGATGTCGCAAAAAAATCGCGGGCCTTGAACGCCGGACTGTTGTAGATGTCCGATACCATCCCGTGTAAGTCGTTGGTGCCGGACTTGGCCACAACGTTAATCTGGCCCAGTTGACCCAGATCCGCCGAGTTATTTACGAAATCCACCTTGACTTCCTGGATGAAGTCGGTAAACGCCAGCAGGTTGACGGCGAACGATTGGCCGCCTCCGCCATCGGTATCGGTTCCATCGATCGAGACTTTGTAGTCTCCCGGATGGCTGCCCGCAAACGAGGGATTCGTGCCGACCACGGTCCCATCGAGCATCGGCAAATACGGCATATAGTTCCACGCACTCTGCGTCACTCCGTTGATGGGCAGGGTGGTGAACTCTTTCGAATCCAACGTATCGCCGATGCTGGGCGCGTCGGTTTCGATCAAGCCGGGTTGTCCCGAAACCAGCATCTCCTGTCTCATATCGCCGACCTGCAGCGATATGTCTTCCCGAAGAATCTGCCGCGGAGACAGCAGGACATCCGGGAGGAGCGCTGTGCTAAATCCGGCAGCTTCGATGTATAGCTTGTAGACGCCGTCTTTCATATCGCCCAGGTTGTAAATGCCCAGATCGTTGGTCTTCGCCACGAACTTCTGATTGGTCGCGACGAACGTAGCCGTGACCGTGGCGCTGGGCACAACCGCCCCGCTCGAGTCCGTCACGGTTCCCGTTATCGACCCGGCAATCGACTGCGCGTTTACCGAGCGCCCGCACAGAAGCAGCCCGGCCAAGGCCAGATAGAAGGCAAGGTTGAAATTAAGCGCGCCGAGCGTGGAACGTCCACCGAACGGGTTCTTTCCATGCATAAGGAGATTTTGACGCGTCTTTTCCGTAAAAGCCAGTTCTTTGAGCGCGTCGGAGGCTGTGAGTCGGACGGCATCCTCGTCGTCCCGTCCGGTTGTCGGGCGGCTTCACGCTTCGGGGGTGCAACCGAACCAGGGCGTCCTGACTAGGTCGAGATTGACCACAACCTCCCTGGGTACGAGATAATTGTGCATACGTGAAGCGAGCGGATCGCAAACGAAGGGCCGTTATCGCCCTGGGCATCGTGCTGGCGTGCTGCCGTAGTGCTTCCGCCCTGAACCCATCTCTCGACGTCAATCAATACGCGCATACCGCGTGGACGGTCCGCGAAGGCTTTTTCAAAGGCGCCATCGAGGCAATTGCTCAGACGCCCGACGGTTATCTCTGGCTCGGCACGGAATTCGGCCTGTTTCGTTTCGATGGCGTTCGGAGCGTCCCGTGGCAGCCGCCAGCGGGCGAGCGTCTCCCCAGCAGCTCTGTTCTAAGCCTGCTCGCCGCCCGCGATGGGCGTCTTTGGATTGGCGCCACTAAAGGGCTTGCCAGTTGGAAGGACGGCAAGCTGACCCACTACCCGGAACTTGCTGCACAGAATATTTTTGCGTTCCCGCTGCTTGAGGATCGTGACGGAACGATTTGGGCCGGCGGGTATGGGATTCCCACTGGGAGACTCTGCGCGATTCAGGGTGGCAGCCCCCATTGTTACGGAAACGACGGCGTTTTCGGCAGCATAGTGGGCTACTTATATGAGGACAGTGGGGGCAATCTCTGGGTGGGAGCGGGGGCCGGGCTGTGGCGATGGAAGCCTGGCCCTCCGAAACTCTATCCGATGCCCGGCCCGCCGCCCGGAATCAGCGGTCTGATCGAAGCCGACAAGGGAGCACTCCTGATCGCCATGCGCGGCGGAATCAGGCGGCTCGTTGAGGGGAAGTCCGAGCCGTATCCGCTTTCGGCCGGGGAGCAGCCCTCTCGTCTGCTCCGGGATCGCAATGGCGGTTTGTGGATCGGAACGCTGGACCGGGGGCTCGTGCATGTGCACGAGGGCAGGACGGATCGGTTTGCGCTGTCTGACGGTCTCTCAGGCAATGTTGTTTATCGCCTTTTTGAGGATCGCGAAGGCAACGTTTGGGTCGCCACCAGCGATGGGCTCGACCGCTTTCGCGACGTCTCCGTCCTCACGATTTCCGTGAAACAAGGTCTGTCGAATGCCTCTGTCGGGTCCGTCCTGGCGGCCAGGGATGGCAGCATCTGGCTTGGCACTCGCGATGGCTTGAACCGATGGAATGACGGGCAGGTTACGATCTACCGCAAGCGGAGCAGTGGATTGCCGGACGATCTGGTGGGGTCCCTCTTTCAGGACGGCCGCGGGCGAATCTGGGCTTCTACGTATCGCGGGGTTGCCTATTTCGAGAATGGCCGGTTTATTACCGTAAGCGCTGTGCCCGGCGGATTCATGCACGCCATCGCCGGCGATAGCGCGGGGAATCTCTGGATCAGCCACTCCGCTGACGGTCTCTTTCATTTGCTTGGGGGGAGTGTGGTCGAACGGATTCCTTGGGCGAAGCTGGGGACTGACGACCACGCTCTTGCTTTATTTTTCGATCCTGCGCAGGACGGTCTATGGCTTGGTTTTCGTGAAGGTGGTGTAAAGTTTTTCAAGGACGGTCAGGTCCGCGCATCGTACGCCAGTGCCGATGGGTTGGGGGAGGGTGCTGTCACCGGCCTTCAACTCGATCGGGACGGTGCCCTCTGGGCCGCAACCGAGGGCGGGTTAAGCCGCGTGAAAAACGGCCGCGTTGCCACGCTGAACAGCAAGAACGGATTGCCGTGCGATGCCGTTCACTGGGTGATGGAAGACGACGCCCATTCATTCTGGTTGTATACCGCCTGCGGTCTGGTGCGCATTGCCCGGCTTGAGCTGGACGCGTGGGCGGCCGATCCGAAACGGACGATCCAGGTCACGGTTTTCGATACTGCGGACGGAGTCAGGAGCCGTTGGGACACGAGTGGCGCCAACCCGGGTGTTGCCAAGTCCGCGGATGGAAAACTGTGGTTCCTGCCTGGCGACGGCGTCAGCGTCATCGATCCGCGTCACCTTTCCACCAACCAACTCCCGCCGCCGGTGCACATCGAGCAGGTGAAGGCGGATGGCAAGACTTACGACCTATCGCGCGGAGTGCGCCTGCCTGCTCTGGTTCGCGATGTCTCGATCGATTATACGGCACTGAGCTTCGTTGCGCCGGAGAAGGTCCATTTTCGTTACAGGCTGGAGGGCCAGGACCCCGGCTGGAAAGAGGTGGTCAACGACCGCGAGGTGCAGTATTCGAATCTTGCTCCAGGCCACTACCGCTTCCGCGTCATCGCCTGCAATAACAGCAGCGTGTGGAACGAAACCGGCGACCTCCTGGATTTTTCCGTCGACCCGGCATATTACCAGACTAACTGGTTCCGCGCGGGGTGCGTGGCCGCCGTTCTGGGATTGCTCTGGGCGCTCTATCGCTACCGCCTCCATCAGATCGCGCAGGAATTCAGCGTGCGCCTGGAAGAGCGCGTCAACGAGCGCACGCGCATCGCCCGCGAACTGCACGACACGCTGCTGCAGAGTTTCCAGGGGTTGATGCTCCGCTTTCAAGTGGGAATCAACCTGCTTCCGGCGCGTCCGGACGAAGCCAAGGAAGCACTGGAAAAAGCTCTTGAGCGGGGAGACCAGGCGATCGCCGAGGGCCGGGATTCGATACACGACTTGCGCTCCTCGACGGTGATCGCCAACGACTTGGCGGAGACGGTGAGAGCCTTGGGCGACGAACTGGCCTCCCAGGACTCCGCAACGTTCAGTCTGACGGTGGAAGGCCAGTCCCGCAACCTGCATCCGATCCTGCGCGACGAGATCTACCGGATTGCCCGCGAGGCGGTCCGCAATGCCTTCCGTCACGCGCAGGCGCGCCGGATCGAAGCGGAAATCACGTATGGCGAGCGGCTGCTCCGGCTCCGCATACGGGATGATGGAAAGGGCATGGACGCTGGAATCGTGGAGGAAGGGCGCGCCGGCCACTACGGTCTGCCCGGAATGCGTGAGCGCTCCACACGCATTGGTGCCCAATTGAATATCTGGAGCGGACCGGGAGCCGGCACGGAGATCGAGGTGACCATTCCCGGCCCGATTGCGTACGGGACAGACCCGGCTCGCACCTGGTGGCGCAGGCTTCAGCCTCGGAAAGTAAAGAGACTTCATGAGCGAACCTAGGCTGATTCGAGTTCTCTCCGTGGACGACCATCCCCTTCTGCGCGAAGGCATCGCGGCTCTGGTCGCGAGTCAGCCGGATATGGAACTCGTCGCGGAAGCCGCCAACGGGCGCGAAGCCGTCGAACAGTTCCGCAAGCACCGTCCGGATGTCACGCTCATGGACTTGCAGATGCCGGAGATGAGCGGCATCGACGCCATGGGCGCGATTCGCGCCGAGTTCCCCGAGGCGCGCATCGTGGTGCTGACCACCTATGCGGGCGATGTCCAGGTGATGCGGGCCCTTAAAGGCGGCGCGCGCGCGTACTTATTGAAGGGCCTGCTGCGAAAGGAATTGCTGGAGACGATCCGCGCCGTGCACGCCGGGCTAAGGCGCATGCCCCCCGAGATCGCCGCCGAAATCGCGGAGCATGCCACCGGCGATTCGTTAACCTCGCGTGAGATTGACGTCCTCCGGCTGATCGCCGGCGGAAATGCCAATAAGGAGATCGCGGCTCAGCTTTCCATCACGGAGGAAACGGTGAAGGGCCACGTCAAGAACATCCTCTCCAAACTGGGCGCCAACGACCGTACGCACGCCGTCACCATCGGGTTGAAGCGCGGGATCATCGATCTCTAACCAGTGCCCACCCCTCGAAAGAGGGGTAATCGAGTCACAGTTTCTGGGCTGTCGCATCGTGTTAGGGATTCCCTACCATCGAGATGGGATGGTTTTTGCAACGTCTATTCTCAACGTTTCCTGACGGTCCGCCAGGTTTAGGTCTTTTGTGCCTGCGGGTTGGCGCGGGCATCGCCTTAATACACTACGGGGTTTCGGGTCTGTCGGGAGAGGCGCTTGAGGGGCCGATCACACTGGCATCGGATGTAACCGCGGCCGTGACAGGAATTCTCCTGCTCGCCGGTTTGTGGACGCCCATCGCCGGAGCTGTGGCGGCGATCATGGAGCTATTAATCGCCATCCAGGCGAAGAGCGATCCGTCGATTCACCTTCTGTTGGTGGTTCTGGGCGCCAGTCTGGCAATGCTCGGACCGGGCGCGTGGTCCGTGGATTCCCGCCTCTTTGGGCGCAAGCGGCTCGATATGCGAGATCGCACTCGGGGGCGCGGCGCTGCTTTACCCCTCTAAAGGAGTGCCACTACCCATCACCATCCAGGCGGCTAAGCGCGCTCCTATTTAGGGTTGGCAGCGGGCAGCACTGGTTCCACAATCGGGGAGAAGAACGAAAGGAGCCGGCCAACAATGAGCGCAGCCATCAGCCATTCCCTCCCTGGTTTCCACTCGGGTTTCCGCGCGCCAACGAGACCAGCGCGCGTCGCCACTTGCCACTCCCGCGTAGTAAGCGCAGACGCGAAGGAGTTTCCCCCATTTCGGCTGGATCCCATAAACCAGTGCCTGTGGCGCCGCGCGGAAACAGGGGGCGAAAAGCGCATTCTGTTGACCCCCAAGGCGTTTGCCGTCCTGGGCTACCTGGTGGAGAACGCCGGCCGCCTGGTGCTCCAGGAGGAACTCCTGGAAGCGGTGTGGCCCGATACCTTCATCCAGCCGGAGGTCCTGAAGTATCAGATCGCCGACATTCGAAGCACGCTCGGGGATCGCCCGAAGAATCCTCTTTTCATCGAAACCCTGCCACGGAGGGGGTATCGGTTCATCGCCGCCGTCTACGACGGCGCCCCAGCCAGCCCGGCACAAAGCGGATTGGCGGGAAGCGACCCAGTGCATTGTGAGTTATGGGATTGCCTGCGGAAGGCCATCGACGGCCAGCGGCAGATCGTGTTTATCGCAACGGAGCCGGGCATGGGTAAAACCACCCCGGCCGACGAATTTCGGCGTCAGGCCGCCAACGTGCCGGGCATTCGCGTCGCGCGCGGACAATGCGTCGAGGGCTATGGAAGCAAGGAGCCTTACTACCCGATGCTGGAAGCGCTGGGGCAGTTGTGCCGAGGTGCGGGAGGAGCTTTGGTCGTCGAAACTTTGGCTGCGGAAGCGCCCACTTGGCTGGTTCAGCTTCCCGCTCTGGTGAAACGCGAGCTCCGCGAAATGCTGCAGCAGGAAATACAGGGCGGCACTGGCCAACGCATGCTGCGCGAGATCGGTGATGCGCTGAACACGGTCGCGTCGGGAAGTCCGCTGCTGCTGGTGTTGGAGGATCTCCAGTGGGCGGATCCCTGTACCGTGGATCTGATCTCCGCCGTAGCGCGCAGCCGGATGCCAGCTAAACTGATGCTGGTCGGCACCTACCGCCCAGCGGACGTGGCGGTTTCGGGAAATCTCGTGAAAGCGCTCAAGCCGGATCTGTTGATTCATCATCTATGCCGCGATATCGCTTTGAAGCCGCTGGAGAAAGTCGCGTAGCCGAGTGTCCCGCAGGCGGCTGATATCCTGCTCCAAAACTGCTCCATTAAGAAAGGCCTCGAACCAGGTCATTGAAAACAGGATAGTTTCCAAAGCTAGAAATGAACACCATGGACGCCAAATTCTGTATTTTCAATCCATAGTGAGTTTTCCCAAGCTGGACGTCGCGGGTTCGAGCCGCGCGGCGCCGAAGAGGCTTCCTTCATTCACGCCGGATCGAAACCACCGCGGCCACAACTGTCAGCGCCGGAACGGGTACGCGCCCGGGGACCGCGCATCCTCCTCGCTCCAGCCCAGCAGCCTGCGTACGTCCGCCGGAAGCATCTTCCCTCCGGGCGTGCCCGGCAGTGCCTGAAGCAGCTCGTACCGGCCAAGGTCGGGGCCCTTGAAGACCGACCGCGGAGTCCCGTCAATCTGCCGCCCGCCGGCCTCGAATGCCGGCGCCAGCTTGCGGAACTCGTCGAGCGAGCCGAGCCGGGCGGAGCAGCTATCGTTGGCCGCCGGGCTCCACAGGATGAGCGGCGGCGCGCCGGTGCCCGGCAAGTTCGCGCGCACGTAGACGTTGCCGCCCACTTCCGTCGCCTGCGGGTGCGGGAGCTTCGTGCACAGCGGCCGCGGCTGCTCGAACTGCAGCAGCGGATTGCGGTACGTCTCGCTCGCCACCAGCAGGTTGTTCATGAACACGTGGCCTTCGCGCTGGTCAACGTCCGGGCCGGTGGAGGGGTGCCAGCCGAAGTGATCGCCGGCCGCGCTCCGTTCGTTGCGCTCGAAGGCCGCCCGCGTGTCCACGAACGTGTTGTTGTAGACGCGCACGTCCGCGGAGTTCAGCACGCGGACACCCTTGTCGCAGCGGACGAAGACATTGCCCGCCACGGTCGCCCCGCGCGAAATCTCGAAGAAGAAACCGTCGATGGCGCCCTCGATCCAGTTGTTCACGAATACGGCGTCGCGATTGCCGACGTCGTACCAGATGCCATTCGAGTAGGGCTGATCGATCACCAGGTTGTCGCGGCATGTGACGCGGCGCGTCTGGTTGAAGATTTTGACCGCAGCCGGGTAGTAGCCGGTGAGCTGTTTGATGTTATTCCGCCGGAAGATGTTTTTCTCCAGCAGAACGTCCGACGATCCGATGACGTAGATCCCTTCCGTGCTGGTATCGCTGACCAGCGAATTGCGGATGACAAGGCCATCCCCGCGGAAGTAGCCGGCCACGCGTGAGCAGTAGGTAATGGTCACGTTCTCCAGCACCGTGCCCGTCACCTCCTTGCCGAATGTGGCGGGATCCGATAAGCCGACCGGCTCGTCCGTCGGCTCGTCGGCGACGGTGAAGTGCTTCTTGCCCTCCACCTCGAGCGCGCGGTAGGCATACTGCGTAAACGTGATGCCGCGAATGACCGGGCCTTTACGATCCGAAGCCTTCCCGTGGGCCGGACCGCTGGTTCGAACCAGCGCGCTGTCGAAGGCGGTAATCTCGACGAGCCGGTTGGTGGGATCGACGCCGATGTACACGTTGCCGCTCTTGTAGTCGATATAGAAGGAATGGGCATCGAGCTCTCCCTCCCAGCCCACCGACTTCAGCAGCTCGCCGTCGACGAACACCATGTCGTTGTTGAAGCGGTGCAGAGGCGTTCGCGTGCCCTCGCGGTCGCGCTGCCACCAGCCCAGCGGAGCGGCTGGGAACAGCCGGTTCCAGGAGGTCTTCCAGACGTTATTGCGCAGCGCCTCCCATTTCGTCGCGACCTCGGTCCCCTTGAGGACCGGCCGTTCATCGGCGTACGGCTGCAACGTGATGCCCTGGTTGAGGATTAGGCCACCTGTGCGGTAGAGGCCCCCGCGCATCACGATCGCGTCGCCCGTGACGACTCGCTCGATTGCCGCTTCCAGCGTGGCCGGTTGTTCGAGCGCCGTCCCCGGGGAGTCGGCCTTTCCGTCGGGGGCGACGTAATAGACGTGCGCGGCCTTCGGGATCTCGTAGTGCCGATCGATGGGACCGTAGGGTCCACCGGACGGCTGAGCGTACGCCGGCGCGCCCGCGAGGAGAAGACAACAGAAGAAGAGGCAGTGCCGAACGCATTGCGGCGCTTGGCGAACCAGACGCATTGAGTGTCCTTTCGAGGCCAGCTCCTAAAGTACACTATATGCAATCGACGGACGGCGCCGGTCCAAGCGAACGATATTCGCCATTCCGGATTCCGCATGCCGATGCGCGATAATGATTTCATTGAGGAGGGTAATTCCATGGCAAGCGCAAGTTCAGCAAGACCCAAAGTCAATCCGATTCCGGATGGCTATCGCAGTGTAACTCCCTATTTGACCGTAACCGACGCCGACCGGCTCATGCGGTTCGTCAAGGACGCCTTCGGCGCACAAGAGCTTTTCGCTCACCGCGGACCGGATGGCTCCATCCAGCACGCCGAAGCCAAGATCGGCGATTCGATCGTGATGATGGGGCGGGTTCGCGGAGAGATGAAACCGATGCCGGGCATGATCTACCTGTACGTGCCGGACACGGACGCGGTTTACCGCACGGCGATGAGCGCGGGCGGCAAGAGCCTGCGCGAGCCGGTCAACGAGTTCTATGGCGATCGCTGCGCCGGTGTGGAAGACCCCTGCGGCAACCAGTGGTACATGGCCACCCACATCGAAGACGTCTCGCCCGAAGAGCTTGAACGTCGTATGGCGGCAATGGCGCAGAAGGCCTAAACTTCTCCAGAAACCTCTTCTGACGCCTGTGACGGCCCCACCGTCGGATGCTGAATTCCGAAGTTGGACGCCTTGTATCAGGGCACGGCTTCAGCCGTGCCGCCAACAACGCACTCTGAGGGCTTTAGCCCCTGTCTGCTGCCCAGGGGCTAAAGCCCATCAGCACTACCCCGTTCCGGCACGGCTGAAGCTGTGCCCTGATACAAGGCCTGTTTTTTCTTGGTCCTCGGCTGTGGAAATGCAACTTCGCCGAAGTTGACTTCGGAATCCAGGCCAAAACACCGCGTCATCCTCGCTCTCCGGCACGGCCGCGCCGTGGCATAATCCTGGTATGGAAATCACCTGGCTCGGACATGGCACGTTTCAGTTTCGTCTCGGTTCCGGGCAAGTGATCCTGATGGACCCGTGGACCGATGGCAACCCTGCGTACCCGAAGAGCCATCGCATCGAGCGCGTGGACACCATCGCGATCACCCACGGCCACTTCGATCACATTCACGACGCTATTCCTCTCGCCCGCCGGTTCACGCCGGAGGTCGTCGGCATCTACGAGACCTGCGCCTGGCTGGAGCGCAAGGGGGTCAAGAACACGCGCGGCATGAACAAGGGCGGAAGCCAGAAATCCAGCGGCGTGATATTTACCATGACGCACGCCGTGCATAGCTGCGGCATCCTGGACGAAGGCGAGATTGTGTATGGCGGCGAAGCGGCCGGCTACGTGTTGCGATTCGCCGATGGCCGCGCCTTGTACTTCGCCGGCGACACCAACGTGTTCAGCGACATGCAGCTCATCGAGCAGCTCTACCATCCGGAGCTGGCGTTTCTGCCCATCGGCGATCTGTTCACCATGAGCCCGCACGAAGCCGCGCTCGCCTGCCGCTTGCTGCGAGCGCCCAAGGTGATCCCCATGCACTTCGGCACTTTCCCGGCGCTCACCGGCAGGCCGGAGGAATTGGCGAAGCTGGTCGCCGTGAGCGGCATCAGCGTTTGGCCGCTCGAGCCGGGTAAGGCGGTGGAATGGTGATGAGGGACGCGACAGCGCGAGCGGTGACATAGGAACAGGCGGAGCCGCGACTGTTCTGCTCTTCGAGCCCGATGGATAACGTCCGGCGCCGCACGGACCGCGGCGCCATTCGCACGCGGGCGGGAAAATGGGAAACACCTAGCCTGTCGCGAGTTCCTCGCTATAATGCGGTTGGAGATGCAGATGCCAATACCTGACTTTCAAACGCTCATGCTTCCAGTTCTCCAATTGGCCGCCGACGGGGCCCAGCACAGGATTGCCGATATGAGAGAGCGTCTAGCTGTCGATCTCAACCTCACTGCCGATGAGTTGGCAGAAAAGCTCAAGAGCGGTAATCCTCTGTTTGGCAACCGGGTAGCTTGGGCAGTCGTATATTTGAAAAAGGCGGAGCTACTGAAGTCCACCGCAACCGGCGTATACCAGATCACTGATCGGGGCACCACGCTCCTGAGCAAAAGGCCTCAAAAAATCACTATCAAGACGTTACTTGATAGCGGTTTCGAAAATGAGCCGATCCCACCGAACAAGACGGTCCTCACTCCGGACGAGCAGATTGATGCCAGTTTCAACAGTCTAGGTAATGCGTTAGCCGACGAACTTCTGGAAGCTGTCCAGAACGGGAAACCCTCTGCATTAGAGCGAATTGTTGTTGACCTTCTCCTGGCAATGGGCTACGGTGATCCTCTGGACGGAGCTGGTCAAGTCATCGGTGGGCCGGGAGACGGCGGCATAGATGGCGTTATCAGGCAGGACAAGTTGGGGCTGGACAGGGTCTACGTTCAGGTAAAGCGGTATCAGGACGACAATGCGGTGGGCAGTCCCGACGTGATGAGGTTCTGTGGTTCTCTAACAGCGCAGAAGGCGGCCAAGGGCGTTATGATAACGACCTCGTATTTCACCAAGGACGCCTTGGAGTTTGTTCGACAGATTCCGCAGACAATAGTACTGATCGACGGTGAAAGACTTGCTGGGCTGATGATCGAGCACGGCATTGGAGTTCAACCGAAGAAGACCTACACCGTGAAGCGCCTGGACCAGGACTACTTCGACAACCTCTAGAAACCGCGCCAGGCCACGTGTTTCCCGTTTCCCCCGCGCCCCTATTCCGCCTTGGCCGCCCAGTGCAGGCCGATTCCGCCCAGCAGGAAACCGCGCGCGTTCACCTGCCTGTAGCCGCTGCGGCCCAGCAGCAGCGAGAAATCGTCGATCGAAACAAACGAACGCAGCGAATCCGGAATATACGTGTAGATGCGCGGCCGCCCGTGCATCAGTAACCCGAACAGGAAGCCCTGCATATAAAGGTAGGCCAGGAACAGCCGGCGGAGCAGGGCGTTGGCGGGCAGGAAAAAATCCAGGCTCACCATCACGCCGCCGGGCCGGATGATGCGCTCGACCTCGCGCACGGCCGTAGCCAGGCAAGGAAAATTGCGCAGGCCGTAGCCGATGAAGACGCAGTCGAAGGCGGCGTCCGCGAAGGGAAGCTGGCACGCGTCGCCGCAAACCGCGCGCTCAACTCCGCGCTCCCGCGCCAGCCGCAGCATGCCCTCCGTCAGATCCACCGCAATCGGCCGCGCTCCGGGATACTGCGCCTCGACCAGCAGCGAAAAATCGCCCGTTCCGGAAGCCAGATCGAGCACCAGCGGCTGCGGCGGCAACTGCGCCAGCTTCAAGGCGGCGCGCTTCCATCCGGGGTCCATGCCGTAGGAAAACACGCGGGTGAAGAAATCGTAGCGCGGCGCGATGGTGCCGAACATGGCGCGCATCAATCTCGAGTCTTGTTTTTCAGCCGGTAATTGCATGGGCAAACGAATTGTACCAGACCGCGCGGCGCGCACGAGGGGCGGCTATTTCCTCGGTTGCGCCGGCCGCATTTCGATCCGGCTGACCATGGTGCGCGCGGGCATGCGCAGCACCATCGCCACCGCCTCGGCCACGTCCTCCGGCGCGATCATCCAACTGGTGTCGCCGCTTCGGTCGGAAGGGCCGCCGGAGAATCCGGTATCGACGCTGCCGGGCATGATGGACGCCACACGAACGTTGTCATAGCGGTGATCGAGCATGAGAGCTTCGCTGAACCCGTTGAGGCCGAACTTGCTGGCGTTGTAGCCCGCGCCGCCGCTGAACGGGTTCTTGCCGGCCAGGCTCGAGATGTTGACGATGAAGCCGCCGCCGCGTTTGCGGAACCGCGCCAGCGCCTCGCGCGAGCAATAGAACGGCCCGTTCAAGTTGAGCTCGATGTTGGCGCGCCATTCGTCGGGCGTCAGGTCCGCCACTTTGCCGAACACGCCCTTACCGGCATTGTTCACCAGGATATCGAGGCCGCCGAGCTCGCGGTCCACGGCCGCAAAAAAGGCGCTCACCTGATCGACCTGGGTGACGTCGCAGGCGAAGCCGATCACCCGCCCCAGCGGCCGCAGCGCGCCCAGCGCTGTATCGACCGACTGATTGCTCCGCCCGCAAATGGCCACCGCCGCGCCTTCCCGAAGCAACCGCTCCGCGATGGCGCGTCCGATGCCGCGCGTGCCGCCCGTAACCACCGCCAGCTTTCCGGAGAGAGATTCCATATGCGAGATTCTATCCCGGATTGCGCGCATCGTGAACCGGTGCCGCGCTACAGTGGTTTTGATGACAACAGCAGCCGAAACTCCCATTCTTCCGAACGCTTTCATCGGCAAGCTGGAACAACCGGCGGCAGACGAACTTACGGCGGCGTTGGGTCCTGCCAAATTGCTTTGGGACCAATTGCTGGCCCGGCTGGCGACCGAATTAAGCCTTGTCGATGACGAGTGGAATTCCTCCGGCGCCAAATACGGATGGGCCCTGCGCCTGAAAATGAAGAAGCGGAACATCTTGTATCTCGGACCGTGCCGCGGCAGCTTCCGGGTGACTTTCGCGCTCGGCGACAGGGCCGTCGAAGCTGCGCGCCGCAGGACTCTTCCACGAAAAGTCGTCAAGCTCATCGAGGAAGGCAAGCGATATCCCGAGGGAACCGCGGTTCGAATGGAAGCGGTCGGAGCCAAAGATATCGCCGCCATCGTGAAACTCGCCGCCATCAAGCTTCAGTACTGAGCAGTCTGTGGGGCGGACGCCCTCGTCCGGCCCTTTCGCACGAAGCTGGCCGAGCCTCGCCAAGCCTGCTATGCCGGCTGCGGCGCACGCGCGGCCCGCAGCGCGGCGACGGATTCCTTGGCCTTTTCGAGCAACAGGCCGTGCTCGGCGCTCGATCCCACGAAGCGCATGCCGCGCTCGGCCCAGGCTCTTGCCATGGCCACGTTGCGCGTCTGAATGCCGGGCACGACGCCGTGGCGTTTGCACTTTTCAATCAAGCCTTCCACCGCTTGAATCAGCAGCGGGTGCTCGAATTCGCCCGGCACGCCGAGCGCGATCGAAAGGTCCGCCGGCCCCACCATGATCACGTCCAGGCCGGGAAGCGCCAGCAGTTCGTCGGCGTTCTTGATCGCCGTTACGGTTTCGAATTGCACCACCGCCAGCGTGTTGCGGTTCTGGTGTTCGATGATCTCGGCGAAGGTCTGTGCTTCGTAGCCGGTCATGGTGGGATTGACGCCGTAGCCGCGTCTGCCCAGCGGCGGAAAGCGCAGCCAGCTCAGCGCCTCGGCCAGCACGCGCGGGTCCTCCACGCGCGGCAGAATGATACCCTGCGCGCCCGCATCCAGCAGCCGCGCCACCAGCGAGTACAGCAGCTCCGCCACGCGAACGATCGGCGTGATGCCTGCCTCGAGCGACGCGCGGATCATGTCCTGCACGGTTTCCAGATCGAAGGCGCCGTGTTCCATGTCGATGAACACGTAGTCGAAGCCCGCGGCGGCGAAAGTGCGCGGGATCTCCGCCGACCGGTACACCTGTAACCCGCACCCGTAAACCGTTTCGCCCCGCGAAAGCCGCTCCCGGGTTTGATTGATCCTCATGCCGCCCGCTCCTTTCCAAAGGGGCCGGGCATGCCCGGCCTGGTCTTCCATGCCTGAACCCGCAGAACCATGCTAGCCCGAATTGCAGCCGGTGGGCGGAAGCATTCCGCCATACCTCTTCCTATCGAGGGCACTATATAAAGCATTCCCAGTCACCCTCCGATTAGGTTGCTGTGCAGATAGTAGGCACGCCACTGAGACAGAACATAGCGAGAAGGTGTGAGGAAACGCGGCCCCAATGCACTACATAGCAGCAACCGGAGTCCTTGGGTTTCGTGGAGGAACAGCGCATGCAAGACGAAGATGTGATCCGTGAATTCTTAGTCGAGAGTCATGAAAACCTCTCGCGCCTGGATCAGGAGTTGGTTGAACTCGAGAAACACCCCAAGGATGTGGAGTTGCTGGCCAGCATCTTCCGCACCATCCATACCATCAAGGGCACCTGCGGCTTTCTCGCGTTTTCGACCCTGGAAAGGATCGCCCATCAGGCCGAGAGCTTACTGAGCCAGTTGCGCGATGGGCGGCGGGAGCTCAATCCATCCCTGGTATCCCTCATCCTGGACACGGTTGACGCAACCCGAAAGGTGCTGGCTTCCATCGAAGCGACTGGGGAGGAGGGCCCGGACCGCTTTGAAGACTTGAACGAGCGCCTGCGCGGCGCGGCGCAATTGACGGCCGATAGTGCCGTTCAGCCAGGTCCCTGCGAGACGCCCGCGCCCGCGGCGGAACATCCGGACGGCGACAACTCCTCTGCGCGGGCCGAAGGCGGGCAGCGCGAAGGCGACCCCGCCAAGTCCTCGGCGGTGGCGGATGCCAACATTCGCGTCGGCGTGGGACTGCTGGACAAGCTCATGGATCTGGTGGGGGAGCTGGTGCTGACCCGCAATCAGATTCTCCAGTTCAACACCGAGCGCGAGGATGCCGCCCTCAACGTGACCTCACAGCGCCTTAACCTGATTACCACCGAGTTGCAGGAAGGCGTCATGAAGACGCGCATGCAGCCCATCGGGATGGTCTGGAACAAGCTGCCGCGCGTGGTGCGCGACACGGCGGTGGCTCTCGGCAAGCAGATCCGCCTGGAGATGGACGGCGCCGAGACGGAACTCGACAGGACCATCATCGAGGCCATCAAAGACCCACTGGTTCATCTGGTCCGGAACGCGTGCGACCACGGCGTCGAGTCGCCGGAGGTCCGCGTGGGGATGGGCAAGCCGCCGCAAGGGAGACTGACCCTCCGCGCCTATCACGAAGGCGGCCAAGTCAACATCGAGATCGGCGACGACGGGGCCGGGATTGACGTCGCGCAGGTGAAGCAGAAGGCTATCGAAAAGGGGCTTCTGCGGCCGGAACAGTCCGAAAAGCTGACGGATCGGGAGGCGCTCAACCTGGTTTTCCAGCCCGGCTTCTCGACGGCGAAAACGGTCACTAATGTCTCCGGACGAGGAGTCGGCTTGGACGTTGTGAAGTCCAACATCGAGAAAATCGGTGGCGTCGTCGACGTTTTCAGCCGGCCCGGCGAAGGCACCACGGTCAAGCTCAAAATACCGCTCACCCTGGCCATTATTCCCGGCCTGGTCATTACCAGTGGCGGCGAACGATTCGTGATTCCCCAGGTCAGCCTGCTGGAGTTAATTCGCCTGGAGGGAGATTCCGGAGAAAAGCATATCGAGCGTGTGCACGGAACACCGGTGTACCGCCGGCGCGGGAGTCTGCTGCCCATCGCCTACCTGAATCAGGTGCTCGGGCTCGCATCGGCTGAACGGGCCGAGGTGGTGAGCATGGTGGTCCTGCAGGCGGAGGACCGGCAGTTCGGGTTGGTGGTGGACGGCATCAACGACACCCAGGAAATCGTGGTCAAGCCCTTGGGCAAGCAAATGAAGGGGCTTACCGTTTACGCCGGCGCCACGATCATGGGCGATGGCCGCGTGGCCCTCATCCTCGACGTGCTGGGCATCGGCCAGCGTTCCGGCGTGCTGGAAGAATCCCGCGAGCAGGCCCGCGCCGCCACGGAACAGAAGACGCAATCGGGCACCGAGCAGCAGCGGCTGCTTCTGTTCCGGGCAGGTTCCTTCAAGCGCCTGGCCGTCCCGCTTTCTCTCGTCGCCAGGCTCGAGGAGTTTCCGCAGTCATCCATCGAGCACGCGGGCGGATGCCAGGTGGTGCAATACCGGAACCGCATCCTCCCGCTGATTCCCCTCCGGGCCGTACTCGAATCCGATGCGGCCGAGCACGCCCCGGCGGCCGATCCGGTGCAGGTGATCGTCTTCAACGACGGCGACCGCAGCGTGGGTGTGGTGGTAGACCAAATCCTGGACGTTGCCGAAGAGACCGTGACGGTGCGCCAGAAGACGGGCCGCAAGGGACTCCTTGGGTCGGCGGTGGTGGGCAAGCATGTCGCGGATTTCCTCGATTTGAACCAGGTCATTCGAACGGCCGCCGAAGATTGGTTTCAGTCCACGGGCGGATCCGCGAACGGCAAGAGGATCTTGGTCGCCGAAGCCTCGCCATTCTCACGAGGCCTGATCCGGAGCGGCCTGGACATGGTGGGCTACCGCGTCTTGGAGGCCGCCAATCTGGACGAGGCGATTCGCGGCCTGGAGCAGCACCCGGTAGATATAGTCGTGACGGCGCTGGATCTTCCTCCCAGCGGCAGCTCCGCCCTGTTCACCGTGATGCGGCGCCGCGCCGAGTGGCACGGAATCCCGATCCTGGCGCTGGCAAACTCGGCCGAACAAGCGCGGGCGCAAGCCGGCCAGACGGCGGATTTCCAGGATTGTCAGGTGAAATTCGACCGGGAGGCCATGCTCGAATCGGTGGCGCGGCTGGCCTCGACGCTGGCGTCCTCCGAGGGGGCCCCCGTGTGCGTGGGAGAGGAGCGATAACCGATGGTAACCGATACCGCAGCCATGAAATCCGGACTGGCGCAGTCCAGCGGGCAGTTCTCCACATTTTTCGTCGCCGACCTGTTCTTCGGCGTGGATGTTCTCCGTGTCCAGGAAGTGTTGCGCTTCCAGCAGATGACGCGCGTGCCTCAGGCCCCTGCGGTCATCGAGGGCCTGATCAACCTGCGCGGTCAAATCGTCACCGCCATCGACATGCGGCGGCGGCTCCGGCTGCCGCCACGCGCGGGGGACCAGACGCCGATGAACATGGTGGTCCGCACCGAAGACGGCGCGGTGAGTTTGCTGGTCGACGAGATCGGAGACGTGCTGGATGTGGATGCAGCTACCTACGAACGGCCGCCGGAGAACCTCGATCCTGCCGCGAGAGAGCTCATCCGCGGCGTTTACAAGCTGAAAGACCGGCTCCTGCTGGTTCTCGATGCGGAACGAACGGTCGATCTCGCCGCCGGGAGGGCCACTTAGTGTCCCGCTCCGCCGCCTTGTGGCGTCCGCACTCGTCGGTGCCACGTCGACCCTCATGTCGACGCTCGGCGCCGGCTCGCATTGAAGTGGGCCGGACGGGGTGCCCTCTGGGCCCGTCCGCGCGCGACACCCTGGTCGCGCTCCTGCGCTCATCGCCAACTCCTAAGCTACACGGGATACCAATGCCGGGAAAGCGCTCGCCATGGCCACGGAAAGCCATCGAACAAATGGCGCCGCGCCAGGAAGCAGGGAGGCGCTGAAGATGGCCTTCACCTTCTTCTTCCGGGACCAACAAGTGCTGGAGCGGGTAGTAGACCACCTCCTCCCCGTCTTGTCTGGCCGCAGCCATCCCCGCGTTTGGGACGCCGGCGTGGCGATGGGGCAGGAGCCTTACACGCTGTCTATTATGTTTGCCGAACGGATGGGACATTTCGCCTTCAAAAACCTGCGCATCGATGCGACCGATGTCGAAAGCTCCGGCCAGTTCGCCCGCATGATCGAGGCTGCTGAATACCCCAAAGAGGAGTTGGAGCGGGTGCCCGAGGGCATCATGGAAAAGTACTTCGAACCCGCGGACAGGCCCGGCTACCTTCGCGTGATCGACACCATCCGGCGGCCGGTCTCCTTCCAGCGGCACGATCTTCTGTCGTTCCAGGAAATCGGTCAGGGATACTCGCTGGTTCTGTGCAAGAACGTGCTGCTCCACTTCCAGTATTCGGAGAGGCTCGAAGTGCTCAGAATGTTTCACCGGGCGCTGGCGCCCGGCGGCATCTTGGCTACCGAGCACACGCAGGAGATGCCGCCGGAACTCGCACCACTATTCGAGCGGGTGATTCCGGATGGCCAGTTGTTCCGCAGAGTGGAGGCTCTTGAATGCGGGTCGTGACGTTGGAGAACAGTGGCGAACTCTATACATCCCAGGTTTACCTCGTGCTCGGCGATGCGAGCCGGATCGAGGACGTCAACACCCTTGTGGATGTAGGGCAGGACCCGGCGATCCTGGCCAGCATCGAACGGGCGCCCACCGGGATCGGTAAATGGCCCGTCGAACAGGTGGTGCTAACGCACGGCCATTCCGACCACTGCGGACTGCTGCCGCGAATTCGCGAGGCCTTCCACCCCAGAGTCTTCGCCTTCTCGCCGAATATCGAGGGCGTCGATGGTCTGCTGCGCGATGGGGACACGATCAAAATGGGCGACGGGTATTTCGAGGTGATCTACACGCCCGGCCACAGCAGCGATTCGATCTGCCTTTTCAACCAGGCAGAGGGTGTTCTCTTCGCCGGCGACACCCCCGTACTGATCACGTCGCCCACGGGCACCTATGAGGCCGGATTTGTGGCGGCACTGGACAAACTGTGCGCCCGCGATGTCCGGCGGATCTACTTCGGACACGGCGCTCCGCTGACGGAGCGTTGCAACCAGAGGCTGCGTGAATCGCAACTAATGGCCGCCGGCAGCCTGCCGGCCATCGGAAGGCAATAACGGATCGAGAATCAGGCGTCGGTGACGCATCGCAAATAACGCAAAAGGAAGACGAAGGAGCAAAGACAATGGCAAGACAAGCAAACGACGGCCGGCGAGTTTCTCCCGGCCGAAACCTGTCCACCGGCGCCGCCGTTTTGGACCGTCCGGTAACTGAGGCGCACGAGACGCAAACAAACGATCTGCTGGAGGAAATACTCCGGTTGGTGGAAGCCTCGCACGCAGGCCGCCTCACCGAGCGCGGAAAGGCTGAGCGATTCGAAGGAAGCGACCGCAAACTGGTCGAGGGCGTGAACGCGATGCTCGATGCCATCCTGCTGCCCATCGGCGAGGGCAACCGTGTCCTGGCGCAGATCAGCGCAGGCAAGATCGACGAATTGATCACGCAAACCTATAGCGGCGACCACGAGAAGATGAAGCAGGCGGTCAACAACGTGGCCGTCGTGCTGCAAGGCCTGCGGAAGGAGTTGGGGCGGCTCACCGAGGCTTCCAAAGAAGGGCAACTCTCGGAACGCGGCAAACCCGACCAGTTCCAGGGCGCCTACGCGGGCGTCGTGAAGGGGGTCAACGAGATGCTGGATGCCATCCTGCTGCCCATTGGCGAAGGCAACCGCATCCTGGCCCAGATTTCCAACGGCAGGATCGACGAACTGATCGCGCAAACTTATAAGGGCGACCACGAGAAGATGAAGCAGGCCGTGAATAACGTGGCCGCGGCGCTGCAAAACATGGCGGAGGACGTCGGCATGCTGGTGAAGGCGGCGGCGGATGGCAAACTCGCCAACCGCGCCGACGCGGCCAAGCACCAGGGCGCCTTCCGCAAGGTGATCGAGGGCTTCAACGTGACGCTGGACAACGTCATCAAGCCGTTGAACGTGTCCGCCGAGTACGTGGACCGCATCTCGAAGGGCGACATCCCGCCCAAGATCACCGACACCTACCACGGCGACTTCAATGAGATCAAGAACAACCTGAACGTCTGCATCGACGCCATCAGCCGGCTGGTGGCCGACGGCGTGGCGCTGACGCAGAACATGCTGGAAGGCAAACTGGCGGTGCGAGCCGATGCGGCCAAGCATCAGGGCGACTTCAAGAAGGTCATCGAGGGCTTCAACAATACGCTTGATTCGGTGATCAAACCGCTGAACGTGTCGGCCGAGTACGTGGACCGCATCTCGAAGGGCGACATCCCGCCCAAGATCACCGACACCTACCACGGCGACTTCAATGAGATTAAGAACAACCTGAACGTCTGCATCGACGCCATCAGCCGGCTGGTGGCCGACGGCGTGGCGCTGACGCAGAACATGCTGGAAGGCAAGCTGGCGGCGCGGGCCGACGCGGCCAAGCACCAGGGCGACTTCCGCAAGGTGATCGAGGGCTTCAACCTGACCCTGGACGCGGTCATCAAGCCGTTGAACATGTCGGCCGAGTACATGGACCGCATCTCGAAGGGCGACATTCCGCCCAAGATCACCGACACCTACAAGGGCGATTTCAACGAGGTCAAGAACAACCTGAACAATTGCATCGACAAGATCACGGCGCTGGTGACCGAGACGGCTACGCTGATCAAAGCGTCGGCGGAAGGCCAACTGGCCATACGCGCCGATGCCACCAAACACCAGGGCGACTTCCGCAAGATCGTCGAAGGCATCAACGAAATGCTGGACACCATTCTGTTGCCCATCGGCGAAGGCAATCGCATTCTGGCCCAGATCTCCAATGGCAAAATCGACGAACTGATCGCGCAGACCTACAAGGGCGACCACGAGAAGATGAAGCAGGCCGTGAACAACGTCGCCATAGTGCTCCAAAGTCTGCAGAAGGAACTGGGGCGGCTGACGGAGGCGTCGCGCGAAGGGCAGCTTTCGGAACGCGGCAAACCCGAGCAGTTCCAGGGCGCCTACGCCGGCATCGTGAAGGGCGTCAACGAAATGCTCGACGCCATCCTGCTGCCCATCGGCGAAGGCAACCGCATTCTGGCGCTGGTCCGTGGCGGCAACCTGCGAGAGAAAATCGAAATCGCCTGCAAGGGCGACCACGAGAAGATGAAGCAGGCCGTCAACGGCGTGCATGACTGGCTGCAGGGTCTCATTGCCTATGTAACCAAGATCGCCAACGGCGACATGACGGCGTCCATAGCCAAGGCTTCCGATCAAGACCAGATTCACGAGTGGCTGGTTTTGTTGAAGAATAACATCAACGCGCTGGTCGCCGACACCGCGGCGCTCGCCAAGGCGGCCGCCGAGGGCCGGGTGGGTACCCGCGCCGACGCCACCAAGCATCAGGGCGACTACCGCAAGATCGTCGAGGGCGTGAACCAGACGCTGGAGGCGATCGTCGAGCCACTCAAGGTTACGGCGCAAAACGCGTCGACGCTGGCTTCTTCCTCTGAAGAACTCACGGCGGTCAGCCAGCAGATGGCGGGCAACGCCGAGGAGACTGCCACGCAGGCCAATATCGTTTCCGCGGCCAGCGAGCAGGTGTCGAAGAACGTTTCTTCCGTGGCTTCGGCTTCCGAGCAGATGCAGTCCTCGATTCGCGAGATCGCCAAGAACGCCAACGAGTCGGCTCGGGTGGCCAAGAATGCCGTCAGCGTGGCGCATTCCACCAACGAGACCGTGAAGAAGCTGGGCGAATCCAGCCAGGAGATCGGCAATGTGATCAAGGTGATTACCTCGATCGCGCAACAGACCAACCTGCTGGCGCTCAATGCGACCATCGAAGCGGCGCGCGCCGGCGAAGCGGGCAAGGGCTTCGCCGTGGTGGCCAACGAAGTCAAGGAACTCGCCAAACAGACCGCCAAAGCCACCGAGGAAATCGGCCAAAAAATCGAGGCCATTCAGGGCGATACCAAGGGCTCGGTCAAGGCGATCGAGGAGATCGGCACCATCATCAACCAGATCAACGACATCTCCAACAGCATCGCCTCGGCCGTGGAAGAACAGACGGTGACCACCAATGAGATCGGCCGTAGTGTGACCGAAGCAGCCAAGGGGGTCGGCGACATCGCCAAGAACATCGGCGGCGTGGCCGTAGCTGCGAAGAATACCACCCAGGGCGCCAACGACACGCAAAAAGCTTCGCAAGAACTGAGCCAGATGGCGGCCCGGCTTCAGACGGTGACCTCGAAGTTTACGTTCTGACCGGATCAACGGTGAGGGACACGGCCTGGCGGCGGGCATTCATCCGCCAGGTCGCGTCCCTCTGCCAGCCCAATCGAAAAACACAGGTGAAACGATGGCCAAAGCATTAGTTGTGGACGATTCGCGGGCCGTGCGGATGATCCTCGCCAGGACCTTGAAGGAACTCGGATTCGAGGTTCGCGAGGCGGCCAACGGAAGAGAAGCCCTGGAGGTGATCGAAGTCGAGAAGACCGCAGTGACATTGGTCCTGGCGGACTGGAACATGCCCGAGATCAATGGGCTGGAACTGCTCAAGCAGTTGCGTCGGAAGCCGGAACTCTCCTCGCTGGTGGTGGTCATGGTCACCACCGAAACCGAACTGGATCAGATGGCGGCAGCCCTGGAGGCGGGCGCCAACGAGTACGTCATGAAACCGTTCACCAAAGACATCCTCGTGGAGAAGCTCCAACTTGCGGGAATCCATTCCTGAGGAATCGAAGGCATGCCTGCGTTGAACAAACGAATGCTCCGGCCTGGAGAACGGATTCGCGTGCTGGTGGTGGACGACTCGGTGGTCATCCGGCGCCTGGTCACTCATGCTCTCGATCAGGATCCGGCGCTGGAGGTTGTGGGGGCGGCTTCGAACGGCGTCATCGCACTGCAACGAATCCCGCAGCTAAACCCCGATGTCCTCACGTTGGATATCGAGATGCCGGAGATGGATGGCCTGGAGACGTTGCGGCGCGTTCGGCGCGAGTACCCTCAACTGCGGGTCATCATGTTCAGCACCCTCACCGAGCGCGGCGCGGAGGTGACCCTGGAGGCATTGACTCTGGGGGCCGACGACTACGTGACCAAAGCTTCCAACGAAGGGTCGCTCGATCGCTCCATGGCGCGCCTGCGCGAAGAACTGGTCCCCAAGATCAAGCAGTTCTTCCACGTTCCGGCGCAAGGCCTTGCGGCGGTCCAGCCGGAACCGGGGCGCGTCGCGGCGGCGCCGCCGGTCCGGTTGGGTGTGCGCGTCCCACTGAGCGCGAGGGTGCGGCCCAAAGTCGTCGTGATCGGAGTCTCCACGGGAGGACCGACCGCGCTGGGCTCGATCCTGCCTGAGTTGCCGGCCGGGTTCCCGTTGCCGGTCCTGGTGGTGCAGCACATGCCGCCTCTCTTCACCCGCTTGCTCGCCGAGCGCCTTCACGCCTCCTGCCGGTTGCCAGTCGAGGAAGCCAGCCAGTGTGCACCGGTGGAAGCCGGCAAGATCCTGATTGCGCCGGGAGACTTTCATCTAAAGGTAGCCTCCAATGCCGGCGGAGTGCGCGTGTGTCTGGATCAGGCGCCGCCGCTGAACTCCTGCCGGCCCGCCGTCGACGCGCTGTTCACTTCGATCGGCGATGTGTATGGCGGCGCAGTCATCGCCGCGGTTCTGACCGGCATGGGGCAGGATGGGCTGCGCGGCGCGGAGATTCTGAAAGCACAAGGGGCTAGCGTCTTGGCACAAGACGAGGCTTCCAGCGTCGTTTGGGGGATGCCCGGCGCGGTGGTGAATGCGGGACTTGCCGACCGCGTGCTGCCCCTCGATCGAGTTGTGCCGGAGATTCTGCTGATCACGGGCCGAAGTTAAGGAACAGTGTATGCAAAGTCAAGCTCCAACCCCGGACATCCACTCGGAGAACTACCGGTTCCTCCAGCAGCATGTCTATTCCCAAGCGGGGATCGTGCTCGAAGAAGACAAGCATTACCTGTTCGAAAGCCGCCTCACGCCGATTGTTAGGCAACTCGGCCTCGGCTCCATCAACGACTTGTGCGCACTGCTCCAAGCCACCTGCGAAACCGCGGTCGGCCGCCAGGTCGTCGAGGCCATGACAACCAACGAAACCTACTTTTTTCGCGACCCCGCCCATTATGAAGCCATCCGGACTGTTCTGCTGCCCAGGCTGAGGGAAGACCGCCGGGATCTCAAGAGGCTGCGGTTCTGGTCTGCCGCGGCATCTACCGGGCAGGAGGCATACAGTCTGGCGATGCTCCTCCTGCAGGAAAACTTCGAAGACTGGAACATCGAGATTCTGGGCACCGACTTTTCCTCGCAGGTTTTGGAGCGCGCCCGGTCCGGCAAGTATCAGCAGATTGAGGTGAACCGGGGTTTGCCGGCGGCCCTCCTGGTGAAGCACTTCCGCCGTTCCGGCGTGGAATGGCAGTTGACCGAGCCGGTGCGCCGGATGGCCCGTTTCGAGCCGATTGACCTGCGCAAAAGCATGCGCGCCCTCGGACCTTTCGACTTGGTGTTCTGCCGCAACGTCATGATCTATTTCGACGCCGAAACCAAGAAGAACATATTGAAAGAGCTCCACGGCACTCTGTTTCGAGGCGGCTGGCTGCTGTTGGGCGGCTCCGAGACGGCGTTTGGCGTAGAGGAGTGGTTTGGAAGACAGACCGTGGGAGGGGCGATCGTCTACGTTGCCCGCTGAGAGAATACTTATGCCGACCGAATCGAGCACCGAGATACTGCCGGGCCAATTGGCGCAAATCGTGGAATCCGTATTCGCAAGCATGCTGGGTCTGGAACTGCACGAATGCGGAACGCCCTGGTTTCCTAATGGGGAGCGTCTGACGGCCGCGCTCCACATGGCGGGAGGTTGGAACGGAGCGGTTCTGCTGGAGTGCGACCGCCGTCAGGCTTGCCAGTTCGCGAGCAGCTTCCTTTCGATGGATCTACAGGAAAGCGTGGACGACGTTGTGCGTGACGTACTGGGCGAATTGGTTAACATGATCGGCGGCAACATGAAGTGCATATTGACGCCGGGAATCCAGCTTTCCATGCCATCGGTGGTGGATGGAAGCGACTACTGCTTGCGGGTCTGCGGGGCTGTGGTTCGCAACCGGCTTGCCTTCCAGGGCGCCGAGGGCCCCATCTGGGTCACGGTTCTGGCTACGCGATCCTGAGACTCCAGAACCGGACCCACTCGATCGGGCGCGAATCGCGCCCTGTGCACCCGCCTATACCCGCGCGGCCAGGCTTGCTTGCCAATTCCGCAAACCTCAGTAGCGGCCGAGGACAAAACTCAAGTCAACCTGGGCAGCTCTCTCGATGGGCTTGCCATCGAGAAGGGTCGGCTCATACCGCCAGCGTTTAACTGCGTACTGCGCAACCCGCCGCAGCGCCAAGGGACCGCTGACGACGTCGGCCCGGATGATGCGGCCATCCTTGCCGATCCGCGCGTCGATGGTCACCACTCCGGATATGTGGGCTTCTATGGCAGCCGGTGGATAGATGGGCGTTATCATGTGGACGAGCTTGCCACTCTGAACGGCGCCTGCCACGGCTGAACCAGTCTGCCTGGACGAAATCCGCACCATTGGTGAATTGCCCATTGCTGGAAACATGTTCTGTTGCCGGACAGCAGTCTGATCGGACGGCTGTCCCGTGGAATCCGCCGCTGCAGGAGATTGCGCGTGGCTTACTCCCGTCCATCCAGCCAGGGCCGCGATGGTTAGAATTAGCACTGTCCGTAACGCACTCGGCTTAGTCATGAGCGATCCTTTTGTAAGTGGTCTGTCCAACTAAGTGATCCACTGATGAGGCGAGTATAACGTGCGCATCTTCGTCCGGAAACGTGTGATTGTACTGGTCCCGTTCTAAGCGATTTGGAGCCTACTAGAAGGCCTGGTACCGTCTCAGCGGCGCTCCCGGCAACGTGGGCGTTTCGTCTGCCGCACGAACGATATTGGCATCGTTGAATGCCTGTCCTCGCTCCGGGCTGGCTCATCGTGGACCAGACTGGTTTTGTCTGGAATCCCGAAAGTTCCTAGGGAAACAGCGATGGTTCTAGGGAACTCTCTTATATAATTACCTTCCTTAATTAACAGTTCTGAATTGCTCCCGTGAGGCCACATAAGGCTTAAGAAATAGCTAATTGTCAAGAAGATAAACTACACTTAAACAATGAGATACTGATATTAGATCACGAGCCATCGGATGCTCCGGTCCCTACCTCTCTAATGACTACTTTTGTACTTGACATCACACTTTCTTTTGGTTAATACTAATACTTCAATTGGTACCATCATTACTTATAGAACCTAACTGAATGGTCCATTTCAGTGGTAAAGCACCTGAACGAGGCTAGCCGTTCCACGATTGGCAGCGTAGCGAAGGAGGGCGGTCATAACCAGAAAGTGCTTCATTTGGGCGGGATTATCTCTTATCGCGAGGGCCCAGAACGCGCTGTTCGACGATGCGGACTTCTCCGGATGGCAGAGCTTCGGGGTGGGAACATGGACCGCGGAGGGCGGCGAGCTTGTCGGGCGCTCCGATAAGAATAAGCCCGGTCCCGGTTATATCTTTACGCGCGAAGTATTTACGGACTTTAGGCTGGCCCTGCTGTTTCATATTTCAAGCGGCGGCAGGAGTTGTATCTATGTTCGAGAACCGCGCCGAAAGTGGGGCCTCGACGGTGCGAACCGCCCAGGATCCGGTCCCAATGGCGGCTATGAAGTGCTGATCGACTACCAGGATCGCGACAATCCCACTGGGACGATCAACAACATTCAGAAATCAAAGAAGTTGGTCGGTGCCGAAGAGAAGTGGACCGAGATGGAAATCATTTGTAAAGGGAGCGAAATCCGAATTTTTGTCGCAGGTCAGAACGTAAATCGTTTCAATCAGTTGCGAGTCCAGCCTGGCGTGATTGGTTTTGCCGTGCCCGGCACAGCGTTGCAGGATTCCATGGTGCGCTTTCGCAATATTGTGATTTCGGCCGTTGCATGAACTTAACTCTTTTGAATTAAATGATTTCCCGAGGTCGAGAGGTTCGTCCCATGTGCGGGCAGGGGCATCAGGGCGATTGGCAGAGCACGGGAGAGAAAGGGCCGTTGGATCAGCCGTTCTCTTCGCCGGTCGCGCCAAGCATCTCGGAGCAGAAGGTTCCGTAACAGAGGATACAAACATGGATAGACATCGAGTTGCTTTCAATGCCGCGCGGGCGCCCAGAAGCCGGATCGGTATCTTGCTGGTCTCGCTCGTTCTTTTTTCTTCAACAGTTTTCGGTCAGGTGCTGGGATCGATTTCGGGGTTTGTTCACGATCCCACCGGCGCCACGATTCCCGGCGCCGGCGTCACCGTGACAAACTCGGAAACCGGCCTCACTCGCACCTTGGTGTCCGATGAGCGTGGCTACTACGAGGCGCTCGCGCTTCCCGTCGGCCGCTACGATGTCAAGGTGCAAAAGACCGGGTTCCGTAACTTGGTCCGTTTCGGCATCGATCTCGCGGTAGCTCAGGATGCCGTTGTCGATATCGACATGCAAGTTGGCATTCTCAAGGAGGAGGTCCAGATATCCGGCGACGCCTCCCTAGTGAATGTGGCCACCACCTCCATCGCCGGATTGGTGAATGAGAATGCCGTCAAGGATCTCCCGCTCAACGGCCGGAGTTTTGACAACCTGATCACGCTCAATCCCGGAACGGCCAACACCACCGTGAATCGTTCCTCCACCAGCACTGGCGCGGGGCTGGGCAATAACTTCTCCGTTTCCGGTAACCGCGAGGACTACAATCTGTTCCTTCTGAATGGCATCGAATACACCGGCGTATCCACTGCCGACGTGATCCCGGGCGGCTTGAGCGGCCAGTTACTCGGTGTGGACGCAGTGCGCGAGTTCAACGTTCTGGAGAGTGGCTATGGCGCCGAGTATGGCAAACGGCCGGGCGCGCAAGTCAGTCTCGTGACCATGTCCGGAAGCAACCAGTTCCATGGGACGTTGTTTGAGTTTCTCAGGAACAGCTTCTTCGATGCGCGCAACTTCTTTGACCAGGTCTCCACCGTGCCTCCGTTCCGGCGCAACCAGTTTGGCGGCTCCGCGGGAGGCCCAATCAAGAAGGACAAGACGTTCATCTTCGGCAACTACGAAGCATTCCGGCAGCGTCTCGCGGTCACGGACGCCGCCATAGTTCCCGACAACAACGCGCGGAACGGATACCTGCCCAATGCCGCTGGAACAAGCCTCACGTACGTAGGTCTGGCTCCTGGCGTCGCGCCTTACTTCGCTTTGTGGCCGGTTGCCAACGGGCCGGAGCTGGGTGGAGGCGCCGCGTACTACTATGGCAACCCGGAACAGATGATCCGCGAAGACTTCGGGAATCTGCGGGTGGATCACAATTTCTCCGCCAGCGATCTGTTATCCGGGGTTTACACTATCGACGACGGCTTCAATCAGAGTCCGGGAACCACCAGTTTGCAGCTTACCACCAGCAACGAGCGATCGCAGATTGCCAGCTTGCAGGAGACCCACACATTCAGTTCTTCGGTGATCAACGTGCTCCGCGGGGGATTTAGCCGTGCCAAGTGGCTGATGAACTCGGCGCCTCCGGGCGACGATTCCAGTCTGTCGTTTGTCGCGGGCCAGCCGGTTGGCAACATCAACATCGGATCGGTGGGCAACGGCCAGCTCGGCGCCATCGCGGGAGCCGGCTCGAACGGGTCGCAGGAGTTCGACGACATAGCCCGGAACCTGTTTACCGTCACCGACTCGGTTTCGTTCGTCAAGGGAGTCCATAAGATCGAGGTTGGCGGGTGGTTTCAGAAGATCGAGTCCAACGACAACGCCGCGGACCAGAGAAACGGCGTTGCTACGTTCACCGATCTCCAGCACTTCATGCTGGGGGAAGCGACACAGGTGGCCGCAACATTGAACCCCATCGAGATCGGCTGGCGCCAAACGGCCGGAGCGTGGTATGCCCAGGATTCCATCCAATTGCTTCCGAATTTGACTCTCACTCTGGGCATCCGGGACGAGTTCAACAATGGCTGGAATTCACCGCAGGGCATGGCGGCCAACTTCGTCGGGAACGCCAATCAGGTGTTGGAGACCCAGCCGGTGATCGGAAAATCCGTTTACTCCGTGAACAACGCCAAGTTCCTCATTGGACCGCGCGCGGGTATCGCATGGGCGCCCTTCGCCAGCCGGCACACCGCGATCCACGCCGGGTACGGCCTTTACTATGAGCAACTGGACTACATGGGAGATTGTTGCGACTCGATTCCCATCGGCATCTACGATTCCAGAGTGACCGTGACACCGGCGACTTTCCCCTTGACGATTTCGCCGAGCGCCCCTCCCCCTGGGTCGAAGATCGGGCCGACTGGCGTCCAGCCCAATCTGAGTTCGCCGGCCGTCTTCCAGTACAACCTGCGAGTGGACCAGGCGCTCAGCGCCAATACCCTCCTCTCGGTCGGTTACGTGGGAGAGCGCGGCTACCACCTGTTGGCCACCGCCGATGCGAACACCGCCTATCCCACCATCGTTAATGGCGCGGATTACTTTGCGCCAAAGTCGCCCAGGATGAACCCCAGCCTGTCGAATGCCCGCTATGAGGAATCGAACGGCAACAGCAATTACAATGCCCTGCAGACCGATGTGACTCACCGATTCAGTCATGGCGTTCAATTCCGCGCTAACTACACGTTTTCGAAGAGTCTCGACAACCACTCTTCTTCCTTCCTCAACAATGCGGGTCTGGGTGGAACGACTACCTACCTGGATCCTTTCGATCCGCGCCTTGATTGGGGGCCGTCGAATTTCAACATCACGAATCGTTTCTCCGGGAATTTCGGCTACGCGCTGCCGGTTGGAAACGGCAGGGCTCTTCTCGGCGGAGTCAAGGGTGTCGCCAATGCGATTCTGGGCGGGTGGCAAGTCAACGCCATCATCACCGCTCAGACCGGTTTCCCGTTCACGCCGCTGGTCGGGTTTAATCAGTCGGCCGACGGCGACACGCGAAATCCGGACCGCGTCTCCCTGAACCCGAATTTCTCCGGCCCCATCATTGAGGGCAGCCCGAACCAGTGGTTCAATCCGGCGGCCTTCCTGCTCCCGGCGGCCGGCACGTTCGGCAATGCCGGCAGAGACATTCTCACGGCTCCCGGCCTGATGAACGTCGATGGTTCCATGTTCAAGACCTTCCGCTTCCGCGAGCGCGCGACACTTCAATTCCGGGCCGAAATCTTCAACGCGGTGAATCACACGAATTTCGGATGGCCGGTGATTACCACGTTCACTTCGTCGGGAGCCTATTCGTCCAGCGCCGGAGTTATTACTTCCACCTTGACCACTTCCCGGCAATTGCAGTTCGCGTTGAAGCTCGGCTGGTAGCGTCGTCCGAACGGATGGGTGGATGCGTATGCGCCTGCCATCGCGACGCGGACGCCGCCAGGCAATCCCCACTTGGTTGGCGGCCGCGCCGGGACGGCGGGCGCTCTGGCGTCTTAAGACAACTCACATACGGAGGTCATGGCTCCCATGAAAAAGAACTGGGCGAAAGAGTTTTTGGCGGGGAGGATCTCCCGCCGGGATTTTGTCGATTATGCGGCGGTGGCCGGCGTGAGCGTCGCGGCCACCGGCAGAGTTCTGAGGGCGGAACGCATACAGCAAGCCAACGCCGCGCCGAAATCCCGCGACTATAACCAGACGAACCTGAATCCCTACGAGGAATGGCGCAAGAGCGAAGGCATCCAGGTCTATTCGGGTCATAGCCTCCGGGACATTCGGAACGCGGCGGTTCAACCCTGGAAGCGCATGGGCGCGCAGGGCGCTTTCATCGATCTGATTGGCGGCGAGGGCGTCAACGATGGCTATCTGTGCGAGATCCCCCAGGGCGGCCAGACGAATCCGCAACGCTATTTGTTCGAGGAGGTCGTCTACGTCGTCAGTGGCGAGGGCGAAACCGACATCTGGCTGCCGGGAGGCCCGAAGCAGACCGTGAAGTGGAAAGCGGGCGCGGTGATCGGCCCGCCGCTCAACACCTGGCGCCAGCATAGGAACCGCGGCGCCGCGCCTGTCCGGTTGCTGGCCATCAGCAACGCGCCGGTGGTGATCGATCTCTTCCACAACGTGGACTTCGTCTTCAACAACGACTATGTGTTTCGCGACCGCTATAACGGCGATGCCGACGCTTTTGGCGCCGGTCCCGAGCACATCCATCACAAAGACACCAATCCCGCCGAGAGTGAACAGAAGGGCGGGGTGGACACCTGGGAAAGCGCCTACATTCCGGACGCGCGGTCGCTGGGCCTGTTCAAGAGCGCGGAGCGCGGCAAGACGAATTCGCGCATCGAACTCCAGCTTGCCGACAACACCATGCAGGCGCACATCTCCGAGTTCGAGGTGGGCAGTTACAAGAAGGCGCATCGTCACGGCCCCGGATCGCACGTGGTGATTTTGAATGGGCGCGGCTACACGCTGCTATGGAAAGGAGCCATTAAGTATTCCGACGCGACCGAACACGTCCGCGTCGAGTTTACCGAAGGCACCCTCTTCGTTCCGCCCGACGGCTGGTTTCATCAGCACTTCAACACCGGCGGCGATCCAGCTCGTTACCTTGCCGCGAATTGGGGCGGCGACGGCCGATGGTTCATGCGGGCATTGGGAGGCGGCGGCCGCACTCATCGGCTCGGCAAGACCAGCACCCGGAAGGGCGGGAACCTGATCGAGTACGAAGACGAAGACCCGGCAGTCAGTGAAATGTTCGAGGCGGAACTGAAAAAGGCCGGCGTCAAAAACAGAATGAATCTCTGAGGGGCGGGGCCCCAGTCGCGAGATAGCCAGTCCAATCGCCGGCGACCGCTCCCTGACGGTCGCGGCTCAGAAACGCAATGGAGCCGCGAGCGTGCCGAGCGGTTGAAAGAGGATGGCGCACTACGGCCGAGAGGAATGGATGAAAAAGGGTATAAGTGCGTTGCGGGTGGCCGGGCTTCGCGGACTTAGCGCCGTGCGTATCGGCCACCCGATGATTCGAGTAGAAACTTCGATGATTTAGGCCCGCTGGATGGCGGCCACATCCTTGCCGATTCGTTCCTTACTCTCTG
>Ga0371490_1000178_pt1 | contig 57955 bp, 46 predicted proteins | sample MB2SIPfraction_FD_207959 | JGI IMG/M metagenome (GOLD analysis project Ga0371490, IMG submission 207959) | Lab enriched peat soil microbial communities from McLean, Ithaca, NY, United States - MB28FN SIP fraction | ecosystem: Environmental > Terrestrial > Soil > Wetlands > Peat | place: USA... | reverse complement strand
GGATCGTGGCAGCGTTGGAAGGCGCGGCGGTGGTAGGAGGGGTGAGCGCACTAGGAGCAGGTCTCTACAGCATGGGAATTCCCAAGGACAGCATTGTGAGATACGAAACGGCACTCAAGACGGATCAGTTCCTACTGATCGCCCACGGAACGGCCGCGGAGGTCGCAAAGGCAAAGGACATCATCGAAACTACGCGTCCTGCTCAACTCTCGTTGCATACAGGCGAAGCGAAGGCAGCCGCCGCCGTTTAGGCTTCCCACGAGTGGGGCGGCAGGTGAAGCAAAGCCGCACCACCTCATGAGAATGCATCACTGCAGCTCGAACTGAATGAAGAGGTTTGAATAAACATTCGGGAGTTCATGGGCTGTCGGCAGAGGGCGTGGCAGGATACGGCATCTCAGTTAGGGGAGTGAAATCATGCATGCGAAAAATAAACGCGACCAGGATGAAATTGAACTGAATTCGGACGTGCAATCGGGCGACGCTCAGCAAATATCGGGTGTAGCTGATTCGGATTCCGAGAGTGTGGAGGAATTAGTGGAAGAGGGCAACGCGTTCGAAGCTGCTGCCGTATTCGGTGTGGAGAACGCCAAGGATCCGGATGTGTCTGAGGTAACTACGCGCCAGGTGCCGGAGGACGATGTCCCTGAAGAATACCTGAATGGCGACGGGCACGTTGCACAAAACCGAATCGCGACCAACCCGAACAACAAAAAGGGGGAAGCAATCAGTTGAGCTTCTACTCTTCCGTAATCCTCATGGAATGAGCGTGCCCAAAATTGGATGTGAGCGGAATCGTTCTGGAAATCAAAGACCTTACTCGCCGCTTCGGAGATTTTACGGCGGTCAATGGGCTCAACCTCTCGGTCAACGCCGGTGAAGTCTTCGGCTTGCTCGGTTCCAACGGGGCTGGCAAGACCACTACGATCAAAATGCTCACCACGCTGTTGCCGCCCTCTTCGGGCGAGGCGCGCGTGGCCGGTTTCTCGATAACGACCCAGGCGGTCGACGTTCGCCGGTCCATCGGTTATGTGCCGCAGGCAGTCTCCGTGGACGGTTCGCTCACCGGCTACGAAAATCTGCTCATCTTCGCCAAACTCTATGACCTGCCGCATCGCGAGCAACAGGCACGCATCCGCGAGGCATTGGAGTTTATGGGCCTGACTGCTGACGGCGGCCGTCTCGTGGGCGAGTACTCCGGCGGCATGGTCCGCCGCCTGGAAATCGCGCAGTCCACACTGCATCGGCCGCGGGTACTTTTCCTCGATGAGCCTACCGTCGGGCTGGACCCGATTGCGCGCGACGCTGTTTGGAAACATCTCGTCGACCTGCGAGCCAACTACGGCACGACTTTGTTTTTCACGACCCATTACCTGGAGGAGGCGGAGAGCCATTGTGATCGCATCGCCATCATGCGTGCTGGCAAAGTGGATGCGCTTGGCACCTCCAAGGAACTGGAAGCCTCGCTTGGCGGCGGCCATACGCTGAATGACGTCTTCGTCCACTATGCTGGCAGCGCTTTTGATTCCGGCGGCACCTTCCGCGATGTCTCCGCCGAACGTGCTACGGCACAGCGTCTTGGCTAGCCCAACCCAATGACCGCTACTTTCATTCACCCGTTAACCGGCTTCCTCGAGAAGACATTCGTCATCACCGAGTTTGAGCTACGAAAGCTGCGCCACGATTTCACGGAACTAATCACACGTGCCCTGCAACCCGCTCTTTGGCTGCTGATCTTCGGGCAAGTGTTCTCACGAAGCGGGGCGATGCACACGGGGAACATTCCCTATCTGGATTTCATTGCTCCCGGCATCCTGGCGCAAAGTGTTCTCTTCGTGGCCATATTTTACGGCATCAACGTTATATGGGAGCGCGACCTGGGTATTGTGCAAAAATTCCTCGCCAGCCCAACCCCGCGCGCGGCACTTGTCCACGGCAAAGGCTTTTCCGCTGGAACCCGCACTCTCTCGCAGGCGGCTATCGTTTACGGTCTCTCGCTGCTTCTGGGAGTGAAGCTGAATTGGAGACCGCTCGCGCTATTGAACGTGCTGGTCATCGTCGTCCTTGCCGCAACGCTATTCTCGACGTTTTCGCTCATCATCGCGTGCATTGTGAAGACACGCGAACGCTTCATGGGAGTCGGCCAGGTGCTCACCATGCCGCTCTTCTTTGCAAGCAACGCGATTTACCCCATCGCCATCATGCCTGGCTGGCTGAAGACCATTTCTCATCTAAATCCCTTGACTTACGTCGTCGATGCCCTGCGCACTTTTATGCTTGCCGGAAGCACGAGCACCTTCGGTCTGAGCAGCGACTATGCAGTCATCGTACTGACCACGACCATCCTAGTTTTCATTGGAGCGCGATTGTATCCCCGGCTTGCATCGTAAGACCAGACTTAGAAACATTTGTCACAATCATGAATGCATTTCCAAACCGATTTCTCTAAATTTTGCATCCTGGTCTTAGACGATCCCAAGGCGATGGAATACGGGGACTTTGACAATGTCCACCACGAATGCAAATGCAACCGCCCCCACAAGCGTTCCTCCCATCAGGAGTAATGGAAGGGGCGCCATAGCGATCCCGCGATTCGCCAGCGTGGAGGCGATCAATAGATCGGCCACCGACGAAAGTACCAGCCAGAAGCTTGGGCGGGTCGCCCACAGGTGCTGGCGAGTTCGATTCGTATAGGTCGTTGCTTGATTGCCGAACACGATGACCAGGAAGGCAAGAGTTCTCAGCGCTTCCATTCCAAGACCCATGTGAAATTTGCCGATGGCCAGCACGGCGGTGCAGAACACAAGTTCGGAGATACCCATGAAAGCGCCGGCGATGGTCAAGTTGCCGACGCGCCACGCATTTGGCATTGGGGACGGTCGCACGTTGTCCGTCGTCAGAGACATGCCCAGGAAGTCGCCGGTGATCATGATTATGACCATCAACATGGGGGTCAGGATCGCATGTCCGGTCAGGATCAGACCCACCGCCAGGAAGAGCACCTGCACGATTTTTTTTGTAACGGAATTCACGGTGTAGGTCAGGATACGCTGGAACGTCACCCGGCCCTCTTTTACTGCGGTCACCACACCCTCAAGTCCCGGCTTGGTCAGCACGATTCCGGCGGCCGACTTGGCGACATCCGTCGCCGTCGAAACCGCAATTCCCATCTGTGCTTGGCGCAGCGCTGGTGCGTCATTGGCGCCATCGCCGCACATGCCAACGGTGTGCCCGCTCTTCTGGAACGCCTGCACGAGGTGATACTTATCCTCCGGAAGAACTCCGGCAAAGACCGCGTAGTTTTCTGGGCTCGCACTCTCCGGGATTGGCCCGGGCGGACATATAGCTCCATCGAGTCCCACCGCTTGCGCGATGATCGCCGCCGTCGCCGGTGCATCACCTGTAACCATCACCGTGCGGACGCCCAGAGTGTGCAGCTCTTTGATAAGCTCGGCCGCATCAGCACGAGGTGGGTCGCTCAGCGCGATGATTCCTGCAAGGCGCATCGTCGTCGGCGTGCCCACAGCAACGGCCAGAACCCGGAAGCCCTTCACTTCGAGTTCGTGCGCCGCTGCGGCCGCTGTTGGCACTGGTTCGGTCAGTTTGATGACCGAGGCGAACGCCCCCTTCACGGCACGCAACGTGCTCCCATTCGTGTCCACCGCTATCGCTTCGGACATTCTTGTCGCTGAATCAAACGGAACGAACTTAGTTAGCTTCGGCAGATTGGCGGTGTTTTTTCCCGTGGCGGCAGAACGGATGGCTGCGTCCACGGGATCCTGTCCGCCATCGGAACTGGCCAGTGCCGCCATTGCCAGCACGTGCGTTTCATCGAAGCCAGGCTCGGGACGGATGGCCGTTACCGTCAGCTCGTTGCGCGTTAACGTCCCTGTTTTGTCCGAGCAAAGAACGTCCAGCGTGGCCGCTTCGTCCACAGCGGACAATCGCGTTGGAAGCACGCCCAAGCGTACCAAGGCCTTTGCCCCAAGCGCCGCTGCAAGCGTAAAAGTAGCCGGCAGCGCTACAGGGATGGATGCCAGAACAGCCGTGAGAACGAGGGGGATAATCTCGCCAATCGGCATTTTACGGGCATGGGCGTACAGCACCAGCAATAGGATGATTACGCCATTGAACATGGCAAGATTTCGCACCACGCGCACTACGGTTTTTTGCTGGGTGCTCTCGACATGGGCGGTGCGGACGAGTTCGGCGGTATGTCCAAACTTGGTGTGCGCCCCAGTTGCTGTCACGATCGCCGTGGCTTCTCCCCGCCGCACCAGCGCCCCAGCGTATGTTTGCAGGCCTGGCCCAGCTTCAATGGGGACAGATTCGCCGGTGAGCATGGACTGATCCAGCAGGATCGATCCCTCGACCAACTTCACGTCGGCCGCAACCACGCCACCGACCGATAACTTCACCGTGTCGCCTAGCACCAGATCGGTAGCGGGTATGTTCTTCCAATCGCCATCGCGCCACGCCGAAGCCGTAAGTGCAAGCCGGGATTTCAGCGCCGCAAGCGTCGCTTGTGCACGTCCCTCCTGGAAAAAGCCGAGAGCAGCGTTAAACACCAGGAGCCCACCGATCACCGCAGCTTCGACATACTCGTGGAGCACGATCTGGAGGATGATCGCGGCTTCTAGCATCCACGGAACGGGCGCCCAAAACTTGGCCAGCGCCATGCGCCATGGTCGCATCGCGGTGTCCGGCATGGCATTCGGGCCGTACTTGGCAAGCCGCGCTCGGGCTTCATCGCTCGTGAGGCCGCGCGACTCGTTATCCTCACCGCTTGCTTGTGCTGCACGCGTCAGACCAGTTGGATTGGCGGCGACGGGAGGCATCCTTTCACCATATCTCTTTAGAATCATGACAAATAAACTCGTATAACATCTTAGTGGGTCAGATAAAGTCGTACTGTTCACTTGGGAACACTGCGCCATCGCAGCCGAAGATTCGCGTCGGCAGGCAGGAGTGGAAATAGTTCAACACTGCGCACCGCGGTCTCTTACGAAACGGCCATCTTCGAATTGAGGCATCCGCGAGAGTGTGCAAAAGAGAACAGCCACCAGCTATCCGTTCCTTTAAGATTTTGCGCGGAATAGGTAGTGAGGTGGGTTCCAAAATCAAGCACAGGGCTAGATCTTTTCTTAAGCCGGGTCTTGCTCATCTTTATTCATGGGAGGCCTCGAGCAATGAAGGTGCAGAGGAGGTTAAAGAACGTGAACATTATCGAACGTGCCGCAAGGCCTTCAAGGCCTCGATGGGGCAAGCAGATTTTGGTTTCCCTGCTGTCGTATGCGCTGTTGTTCGCAACTTTGCCCCAGAACCTGGTGGCCTATCAAGATGCGCAAGTCCCCGCGCAAGCTCCGGCGCAGGACGCGCAGGGGCCGCCATACGCGCAACAGAGTCCCGAGCAATTGCAACAGTTGGTAGCGCCGATTGCGCTGTATCCGGATTCGCTGGTGGCGCAGATCCTGGCGGCGTCGACGTTTCCCGAGCAAGTCGTCGAGGCCGATAGATGGGTGCAAACGCATTCTGATTTGAAGGGCGACGCTTTGGGTCAAGCTGTGGACCAACAACCCTGGGACCCGAGCGTCAAGGCGCTCGCTGCATTTCCATCCGTTCTTGGGAATATGGACAAGAACCTCTCCTGGACGTCATCTCTAGGCGATGCCTATTACAACCAGCAGCAGGATGTGATGGATGCCGTACAGGTGATGCGCCAGCGGGCGCAAGGGGCCGGCAGCCTTAGGACCACGCCGCAGCAAACCGTAACGACGCAAGGCTCGACGATTATCGTTCAGCCTGCCAACCCCGATGTTGTTTACGTCCCCGCGTATGATCCGTGGTTGGTATACGGAGGTCCCATAGTGGCGTGGCCGGGATGGTATCCCTATCCCGGAATCTGGTATGGCGGCCCATACCTTTCGTTCGGAGTCGGCTTCGGAATCGGCTTCTATGGAGGTTTTGGATGGGGCTGGCCTCATTGGGGATTTGATTGGCACAACCGATCCGTAATGTATAACCACGCTAGGTACTACTCCCCGAGCAGGACGTTTTATAACCGGAACACCTTCTATCGAGCCGGAGGTGCGCGCGGCGGAGCTGCTGTCCGCACCAACGCAGGGAACAGGTCCACCAGCCGGAATATTGGCGCGCGCGGCGCAGTTGCTGGCCGTCCCAGCGCACCGGCAAAGCCTTTCGAGGGAAACGCCAAGGCTGCGCGAGGATATGCTGAACCCCGCGGTCAGAAAGGCGTCGGCTCGAGCGCTTTCAGCGGCTACGACCATGGCGGGCAGACAAAGACTTTTTCGTCACGCGGAAACGCCAGCCTCGGCGGCGGAGCGGCGCATGTCGGCGGAGGATCCCACGGCGGTGGAGGAGGATCTCACGGCGGCGGTGGCGGACATCATTAATCGAAGTCTGATTATGTTGCCAGTGGATCGTGAAATTTAGAAATGGAGAGAAGCCATATGCGGCGAGCGAAACTGAACTTCGAGAAATTTCATTGGGCCAATCTTGCTGAATTGGCGGCGGTCGCTATCCTTTTGACAGCGTGCTTGCCCACGCGTTCCATGGCGCAGCAACAGGGCCAGAAGACGTTTGCGTCGGCGGAAGACGCGAGCAACGCGCTGGTCACAGCAACGCAGAATAACGACGAAAAAGCGATGCTCGAAATCCTCGGACCGGAGGGAAAGCAGATTGTCTCGTCGGGAGACGAAGCCGAGGACGCCCAGAGCCGCGCTAATTTCGTGCAGAGATATCAGGAATTGCACCGTCTAGTGAGAGAACCGGATGGAACGACTACCTTGTATATCGGCGCAAAGAATTGGCCCACGCCAATACCGCTCGTGAATAAGGGTAATTTGTGGTATTTCGACACGGAGGCGGGCAAGAAAGAAATCTTGTACCGGCGAATCGGCCGGAATGAAATATCGACCATGCGCGTTTGCCAGGAGCTCGTGGCGGCGGAAAAGGAATACTACTCGTCACACAACAACGAGTATGCTCAGAAAATCCTCAGCGATGAAGGCCAGCACGATGGCCTCTATTGGAAGGCTGCTGATGGCGAACCGCAGAGCCCGATCGGGCCGCTGGTGGCGTCGGCCTTTGTCGAGGGCGAGGCCAAAAGCCAAGAAAGCGCCCCGACTCCTTACCGTGGTTACTATTTCCACCTCCTAACACGTCAGGGTGACAATGGTCCAGGCGGCGCGAAAAGTTACATCGTAAGCGGCAAAATGACCGAGGGTTTCGCCTTCGTGGCCTATCCGGCGGAATACAAGTCGTCAGGCGTGATGACATTCCTCGTTGGCGTGGATGGAGTGGTGTATCAGAGGGATCTCGGCAAGAAGACCGATGTTCTCGCCAAAGCCATGAAGGAGTACAACCCCAATTCCAGTTGGGGAAAGGCTGAAGAGCAGCAGGAGAAGACTGCTGGCGAGCAGAAAACCAAGTAAAATCTGCCTCTCCAGAATCAGCATCTCGCGCGCCGAGGATGCTAGTCTTAAGGCCGACGCTGCGAACCAATCCGGCTTCTTTCTTCGCCGTGCCACATGCCAGGCACGCAGACCAGCATGTTGTTATCCCGACACGGGCCGCACCATAAAAGACTGGAAGAGGGACTCGCATGAAGATCCTATTAGCAATCGATGATTCCAAATTCTCTGAGGCGGCTATACAGGCCGTGATCGCGCGGGCCAATTCGAAGGATACAGAAGTGCGTGTATTGCATGTCGTTGAACCACCCTCACTCCTCGTCGCCCGCGAAATCGGTGGAAATGACCAGGCCCTCGAAGCAGTTTGGGGCGAAGAAACGAAGGAGGCACAAGCGTTGGTGACCAAGACCTCAGAAACGCTGCGCTCCCACGGTCTGAAAGCCACTGCAGCCGTCCACCAGGGTGACCCCAAATCCGTGATCATCGATGCCGCTGAAGAATGGCATGCCGATCTGATAGTGATTGGGTCACATGGACGAAAAGCTCTGGACCGCTTTTTGATGGGCAGCGTTTCAGAGGCAATCGCCCGCCATGCCCATTGTTCGGTCGAGATTGTGCGGATCCCATCGCGTCGCTGAGGAGTTTCAGTCCCAAATCGAGTGCTCAAGAATGTATGTAGCCGCCAAGGAACTGCATCGCACAGGACGTATCGGATGGCTGCGAGCCGCCGTACTAGGCGCAAACGACGGTATCCTTTCGACATCGAGTCTGGTGCTTGGCGTCGCGGCTGCGCATGCGACTCACAGCAACGTATTGGTTGCGGGCATTGCCGGCTTGGTGGCTGGAGCTATGTCGATGGCTGCAGGGGAGTACGTTTCTGTTCACTCACAGGCAGACACGGAACAGGCCGAACTCAAGCTCGAGCGCTCGGAGCTTAAAGCAGACGACAAGGGCGAGCGCAAGGAACTAATGGCAATCTACGTCGCCCGTGGGCTGGAGCCTTCGCTCGCGAAAAAGGTCGCCGAACAGTTGATGGCTCACGACGCATTGGGCGCACATGCCCGTGACGAACTCGGTATCTCCGAGACGTTCCGTGCGCGACCAATTCAGGCTGCGCTGGCATCGGCTGGCAGCTTCGGTGTTGGAGCAGTGATGCCTCTCATCGTTACTGCCATGGCCCCGGCGGCCGGTCTGATCCCTCTTATCTTTGGGACTTCGCTACTGTGCCTCGCGCTTCTAGGCGGGTTGGCTGCGCGTGCGGGGGGCGCAGGAGTGACTATCGGCGCAATACGCGTCACGTTCTGGGGTGCGCTGGCCATGGCGCTGACTGCCGGCGTCGGGTGGCTGTTCGGAACTGTTGCGTGAGCGGCGGGGCCTGTGCGGAAGCAAGTGCTCTCAAGGATGGCCCGGCTGCAAGGACGGGCCCTGTGCATTCAGGCGATCGCTCGACCAGCCTTCTGACCTCCACCGCGCATGGCGCGAAGGACGTTCAATTCGACGTCGGTTGATCGATACGGGTACTGAATCATGTCGAACGCTCCCAGGGCTAACGCTTCCAGGTAATCTTTACATTCTCCTGCGCGGGTAGTCACAACGATGTGCGGCGCTTTTTCCCAGGTTCGTGGGGTCTGCAGCAGGTCGCGATAGGATCCATCCTTCAAATGATCGTCGCAGAAAACTAATGCGACCCACTGTCGAGAAAGCACTTCCTCGGCTTCCGCCAGAGTAGCTGATGCATAGGTGTTAACTCCGAGATCCTCCAGGATGCCAACCAATGCCTGCCGCTCTTCCAAGTATGATGAAGCTACCAGAACGTCTGTGCGCCCTTCCATCTCTCTGCCTCCCTCCATCAAACCAGGAGTTCGATTTTGGAATCCGAGCAGAGGACTTTACTTCACGCGCGTCAGCATCGACTGTTCAATATTGCACAGAGTACGGAGTGGGATGGTTCTAGGATGGAACGTAAACCGAGGATGGGAAACACCATGGCAAAAGACACACACCAGAGAGCCGCAGAATTGCACGATCTCGCAGCACACGCCCACCGTGTTGCCGCCGCGCACCACGGGAAAGAAGATCACCAGACCGGACACGAGCATTCCAAACAGGCGTTGGAGCATGCCAATGCGGCTTTCCAGTGTTCGCAAGAAGCTCATCGAAAGTCCGCAAAGTCAACGGGGAAGCCATAAGGTTGCGTTGTCCTGCGCGGGAGTGGAGTGACTCATGAATCGCAAGAACCAGATCGCTACCCACCTTGGTGGTTTCTCTTCAGGAACCAGCTTGGGGGGTACGATCTCGCGCTATCGTCGCAAGCAGAACATCTACACGCAAGGTGCACCTGCCTATACGCTCTTTTACATTCAAGAAGGAGGAGTGCGGCTCACCACCCGAACAAAACACCAAGCATTAGCAGTTACCGCCATCCTGGGTGTGGGTGATTTCTTTGGTGAGGTTTGCCTTGCAGGCTATCCCCTTCGTGTATCCACGGCCGTTGCGTTGACCGCCAGCTCCATACGTACCATCAAGAAGAAAAAGATGCTGCAAATGCTTCGCAATAAGAATAAGACGTCAAATGCACTGGTCGCCTATCTGCTGTCCAGCGTCCAGAAGTACAAGGAACATGTGGCGGACCTGCTCACTTCCTCTGCGGAACAACGGCTCGCGCGCGTGCTTCTGCGGCTAGCGCACATGGACAAGGACGGCGCTGCGGTTGTTGAGATTCCCGTCCTGAGTCACCAGATTCTGGCGGAGATGGTCGGCACCACGCGCTCGCGAGTCAATCTATTCATGAATCGATTCAGGAAGAAGGGATTCATTGACTACGATGGGGGATTGGAAGTGCGCCGGTCGTTGCGGAAAGTTCTGCGCCGCCGCTAGGAGTCACCCGTAATCCTTTGAAACGGCTCGGCTTGTTGGAGTTTTTCTTCAAGTTATGGATGGTATGTCGGCCGGCACAAACCGTGCAATATTGAACAGTTTCCAGGGTCGGGTTCCATGCTACTCTGCCACCATTATGATACCCTCTAGTGCTATCCGTGTATCTGTCGGCGTCTCTCGTCCACCTCCTCAAAAAACAAAAATGAGAATTCCTGCTTTCGATGTGAAATCGTTCCTTGACTCAGCCGGTCTGGGGAGAAGGGTTGCCAAGTTTCGAGGAAAAGAAACGGTCTTCGCGCAGGGCGATCCTGCGAAAAGTGTCATGTACATTCAGGAAGGCGGCTTGAAGCTTTCCGTGATCAACGAGGCCGGCAAAGAAGCCGTTGTCGCGGTATTGGGACCCGGCGATTTTTTGGGGGAAGGGTGCCTTGCGGGCCAGTCCCTTTGCATGGCGACGGCGACCGCAATTGCACCTACTACCGTGCTGGTCATTGAAAAGGACGAGATGGTTCGCGTGCTCCACGGGCAACACGAGTTCTCCGACCGATTCATCGCTTATATGCTTGCGCGAAACATCCGCGTCGAGGCGGACCTGATAGATCAACTCTTCAACTCCAGCGAGAAACGTCTGGCACGCACGCTGCTGCTGCTCGCGCGCTACGGCGCGCAAGACCTCCCTCAAAAAATGCTTCCCAAAATGTCGCAAGAAATGCTGGCGGACATGGTTGGCACAACACGGTCCCGGATCAATTTTTTCATGAACAAATTCAGAAAACTGGGCTTCATCGAATACGGCGGCACGGGGCAAGGACTGCAAATCAACAAGTCCCTTCTAAGCGTCGTCCTGCACGACTAACGTTTCGAACAGCAAAAGAATCGCTTCAAATAGAACTTCTGGATTTGATCCAGAGGCAAATCGCACACATTTCTGAGTTCTCAAACGAACATCATGGGGCGGCCAAATACTGAAGAAGGCAACTTGAGCCAGATCGATTCGAAGCGTGATGGCCGTGGCCCATACTTATCACTGGCCTGCTTGCTTCTATGCAGCGCCCTGATGGCAGCGGGCCTTGATGTTCGAACAGCGCTGACAGCCTCCGGGCAGACTCCGACTGAGCCCATGCACGTGCCGAAACTCGACGCCGGCTTCCGCCTGCTCTACGAACTGAAGCTTGCAGAAGCTCACAAGCAGTTTGAGGCCTGGCAGAAGTCCCACCCGGAAGACCCTCTTGGGAGCGCCTCGGAAGCAGCAGCTTATCTGTTTGAAGAGTGCTATCGGCAGGGCGTCCTGACCTCCGAGTTTTTCCTGGATAACAAGCGTTTTCTTGGCAATACCCCTCTCAAGCCCGACCCTGAGCTGCGCAGGGCATTCTTCGCAGCGAACAAACAGGCGCAGGACTTGGCGCAGTTGCAATTGAAGAGCAACCCGGACGATACAAACGCCCTTTTCGCCATGACCCTAAGTGTGGGTATGCAGGCCGACTACGCCAGTCTTATTGATAAGCATCAGCTCGATAGCCTGAAAAAGATCCGCGAGGCTGAGAAGTATTCCAAGAAACTATTGGCGATTGCTCCAGACGCCGCTGATGCCTATCTTGGCCTGGGCACGGCGAATTATTTCATTGGGAGTTTGCCAGGCCCAAAGAAGTTTTTCCTCGGCTTCGTCGGAATCCACGGCGACAAGAATGAAGGCATCCGGCTGCTCGAGATCGCCGCCGATCATGGCCACTACCTGCGGCCGTTTGCGAAGGTTTTACTGGCGCTGGCGGCCCTGCGCGAGAAAAAGACAGAAGTGGCGCGCGCACAACTCAAGGATCTCGTCGCGGAATTCCCCGAAAACCCGCTCTTTGCCAACGAATTAGCCAAACTCAATGATTCTCCTGCTGCGGCTATTTCCCCTCATTAGTGAGTTCTGCCTCAGCTCCAGGCGCCTCAGTATCCGGCGCACCGTGAGTTGGTATCCCAAACGCCACGGGGCGGCCCGATCCAATTTCTGCGCGACCCGATATGTTTGTCGGATGCAGGGTTACACAACCATAGCTGGCAGAGAACTGTCTCTTTTTGAACAGTCCACTCCCGGATGAACTTGTTAGGCTAGCGGCGTTATTTGAATTTTTTACAGGATAGAACCAAGAGAACCGCGCCAAAGAAAAGAATCTTCTCGTTAATCGTTGTGATTGTCCTGGATAGGCTAGCCTCTTGGTTCAAGGCCCATTTGGAACTGAGGAGAGGGATCAATGAGTCCTAAGAACGACACGCGCGATGCCACGTACGATCAGCTCGAAGCAGGCACTGATAGGTCCAGACCCATTCAACACCAACACGCTCACGAGATTCAGCCTTACGGCAAGATCGCCAAATTGCCCATCGCTTTGGACGAAAAGGTCTGTGCGGGCAGTGCCGAGAACTTGAATCAGATTCTCGCAGACACCATGACCCTCCGCGATATGTACAAAAAGCACCACTGGCAAGTCGCGGGGCCTACCTTTTATCAGCTCCATCTGCTCTTCGACAAACATCACGGAGAGCAGGACAAGCTAGTGGACGACATCGCCGAACGGATTCAGTTGTTGGGCGGCATCGGCCTGGCTATGCCGGCAGATGTAGCTGAGACGAGCATAATCCCGCGTCCGCCTCGTGGTCGCGAGGAAGCGCCCGAACAAATTTCTCGTCTTCTCGAAGCCCATGAAATCATTTTGAAGGAAGCTCGCACAATGGCCGTGCAGGCGGCCGAAGCCGGGGATCTTGGAACGAACGATCTGCTCGTCACCCGGGTGATCTGCGCAAACGAGCTTCAGGTGTGGTTTCTCGCCGAGCACCTCGTGGATGTGCCGGTCGTTCGCGTGGATCAATTTAGGACTGTCGCTTCAGGGCGTTAAGCTCGTTTCTGAACCGGAATCTTGAAAGGAGACTTTCGATGCTACTTCTACTCATTGTTCTGCTGCTGTTGTTCGGCGGAGGCGGCGGCTATTACGGGTACTCCCGATGGGGGACGCGCGGGGGCCTGGGGATAGTCGGAACGGTCGTGCTCATTGCCGTGGTCCTGTATCTGGCCGGCGTGTTGCGTTGACCCTCTTAGGATTGATCTGAAGTCGAGGGATCTGAAATCAAGGGAGAGGTGTTTGCAAATGGACTGACGGCTAAAGGCTCTCAGCACACGCTCACAAATCGATCGACTTAAAGGAGACAATCCATGAAGCGAAGCACGAAGGACAAAGCAAGGGGAAAGTTCCATGAGGTGAAAGGTAAAGTCAAAGAGAGGGTTGGGCGAGCGACACGCAATACCGGCATGGAAGCCGAAGGCCAGGTCGAAAAGATTGGCGGGAAGGTCCGACAGAAAATTGGCCAAGTGGAGAAAGCCCTCGGACGATAGCGGGGAGCACCTTCTCTCCAGTTCAGACTGAGTCAAGGCAACTCTCCTTCAGGCTTCGGGATGCGACCAGTAATAAAAAGCGAATATATGGGTATGTTCAATATTGAACATACACTCTTTTCCACGGCGTCTAGTATTCGGCATGAACGGAGAGCCATCTGTTCACACTCGGGGGAAACTATATGAAGATTAGACCAGCCATGATGCTTTGCGGAGCAGTCCTGATTGCCGTGGTGCCAGCTTGGGCCGACAGAATCCCTTATCCTGGATCCGCAAAAGAATCTCCTAACACTCAAATCTCTGTGAAAGTGACGGGCAACTCCGGTCTGAAACTGAATGCGCCCGCTAATGGTGGATTTCTAGCAGATCCAGCCCCGGGAGTGCTGCGCATCGGCAGCTTTGAGGCGGTCAGGGCCTTTGATGTCTGGGATTCAAAATCTTTCCTAGCTCTAAACACTGTCTTCCCCTCATCATCGGCGATGAGCATTCATGTTGGCAGTCTGAGTAGCACTCGCTCCTACGAGTTCGTTTCCACCATTTCGCATGCCGAAACGGCATCGTTCATATTGAGAGACGGAGAGAGAGGCAGAATACGCCTCTGGGACCGACACACCGACACGGCGAAAGACAGCCCCACGCCGGTCCCGGAACCTGGATCGCTTTCGTTCTTGCTGCTCGGGCTGGCTGGCGCTGGATTCTTGCCCCGCCAGCGCGGATAGCTGCCACGACTATATAGTCGCTCGAATGGTTTTCTACTGGGTTGACCTGTAGCCCAGCATTTTGACTCCGTCGTTTCGCAGGTTCTTCACGTCCATTTTCGTCAGCGCCATTCACGGTACTCCATAAATCCCCAGCTTCCATCCGCGGACATCTCACAAGATATTTGCATTAGTGTGCAGAAGGGAACAGTCTCAATCAGGCGCCACGACTAAGATGCTGCCGCGAATGGCGAGGCAGGGGCTACAAGGACTCGAATCCAGGGCTAGGACCGGTTACTTTTCCCCTCCTCGCCGTTCAGCAATTTGGCTTTCCGGAGAAATCAAGCTATTCGTGAGAACGGAGAGAAGCGACTAGGAAGCAGGACCTGCAGCCACCCGAAGATTGACGTGAACGATACTGATGGCCGACCAGATCGAGATTTTGTAGCACGACGATCCGCAGATAGTGATCCAAAGTGAATTCGTTTACTACCTCGAAAGTTCGCCCTTGAAGTGGTTTTCAACTTCTTCACGACTCAGAGGGTTTCCTGCTTTGGTCAATACGACCGAATAGACGACCTCATTCCCTGCAAGCTGCGCGATGATGAACGCCCCGTCCGCCGGCAGTTCTTGATAGATGAATTTCACCTTCCTGCCGTCCGCTAGTTCTTTTATCCACTCTTCGTTGGGCATGTTCCGCAGCTCCTCTGGCGAGATCCAGAAGGGATTCCTTACGCCAAGTCGGTTGGCCAACTTCCTTAACTGTGGGGATTGCCGTCTTTCGCTGTGACGGTAACGTCAACGTGAGCGCCCTTTTTGAGCCTAACATGATCGCCATTTTCGTCAGTAAAGGCATTTTCAATACGAAGATCTCGATGCCGGTGGTCAAGTCCTTCGACAGCAATATCCGCCATTTCTGGTTGGCTCGGACGTGGAGACGGGATGATTTTATCGACGGTTCCGGGCATCGTGGTACTGGGCAGTTCTGGGATTCGCGTCTTATCTAGATTCAGTTCCGCTATTCTTGCGGACCTGGCCACGCGGGGCTGCGCCATTTCTTTCATGACGCAGGCACGCGTCGCTTCGCTGGACTCTTCCTTGGCTTTCTTCATTTCATACTCATGATGACACCAGGGCCAAAGCAATACAGTTCAATTCAGCACGGTCCCAACAATCCGGGTCATGCGTCCCCATACCTGAGTCGGGCGTCTTGTCCGCGAGTCACGGCCAAAATAAAAACTCATACTGACGCCGTAGAAATCAAACGAACGCGGCCCGCCCGGTAAACTTTGTCGCGCGGGACGAAAGTCGTGCAGACCTCCAGCGGCGGAAGGACCAAGCTGCACGTTCTGCATTTGAAGCGTGCTCGTAAAGCCATCGAGACGCAAATGTCCGCCCCAGAGTTGCGTGAGCGGAAGGCTCGACTGCGTGAGAAACAAAGTCTTAAACTCGCGCATCTGCGAGAGGCTCTCCAGGCTCTCGTCGCGCTCGTAAGCCCTCCCGAAAGGGAGCTTGAAACGGGTCGGTGTTTTTCCGCGGATTTGGGGCAGCACGAAGGAAATGAGCACCAGAGGGGTCGACACCGTACGGACGACCACCGCGGTTGGGGCAACGCGTTCTCGCGTGAAAACGATATGTGGAGCGGGTGTTTGCGCAACAGCCAGCATGTGGCTGCCTAGAAGTATTCCGACCAGGACAATGAGAAGCTTGTACACCACGAGATTTCTCTTCTCTCTATTTCTGCTCCTTACCACTGAAACGGTGGAACGGATTCCGCCCGCCTCCAAATCCCTCTCGCTGTCGCCGGAGAATGAGGGGCCGATCTTTCCAGTGAGAGAGACTCGATTGCAGTTAACGAAAGAAGTCTACCAAGATCGGAACTCGTCGGTCTGTTCCAATACGCACACAAAGTGGACATGTTTCTTTTTGCACAGATTGTCGACCTACGAGGCGCTAGTCTATTCAAGGACGCTGATTCTCCGAGGTTCCCGGTTTTGCTGCCCTCGAGTCAAGAATGGAAACTGTGGGTAAATCGCCGGACGGAACTGCTCCCGTTCATGTTCGCGGTTTGGAGATCAGCTTTCATCGAAGGAAGCGGCCGGACGGCAAGCCAGTCGACTATGAAGAATCTTCGTACGGAAGACTCGGTTTGTGTTGCTATGAATAAGACCACAAAATTCACTTTCTTCTTGGTGTTGGCCGCCGGCAGCTTTTTGTTGGTTAAAGCCAGCCACGCGCAGTCCGCAGATGTGGCGGAGGAATCCGGCGGGCGAGGTAGTTCTCGCGAGGCGCACTGGAGCGAGTCCGCGGTTAAAAGACCTATCGCCGATACCCGCTTTGCGGGGACAACTTCTGCAGCCAATCTTAATCCAGACAGAAGTTATACGCCGACTGCGGCCGAACTCGTGGGTGCGGTTGTCGCAAACGAGCTTACGGACCGTGAACAGTTGCTGAGGTGGATCTGTTTGATCGAGAAACGGGCAGGAAAGCAAACCCTCACCGAGGTGCAAGTTGAGACCAAGGACGGCCCCCTATACCGTTTGCTTGCCATCGACGGCACGGGCCTTAACTCCGACCAGCGGAGCCAGGATGACGCGCGCATTGGACGACTTATGGAAGATCCAAGGCCTTTGCTGAAGCTAAAGCAAGCGCAGGAAGAGGATGAGCTGAAGCTTCAGAAGCTCATGAGCTTGATGCCGCAAGCGTTCCTCTATGACTATGATGGAGTCGAGGAAAACCATCTCCGCATCGCATTTCGCCCCAATCCTGACTACAATCCACCCACTTATGAAGCTCGGGTAATACATAGCTTCGCCGGAACGATTCTGATCGATTTGGAGCACGAACGCCTGGCAAAAATCACGGGCCATCTTACGAATCGAGTCGAGTTTGGTTATGGGTTGTTGGGGCGAATTGACAGCGGCACTATGGAAATTGCGCGAGTGGAGGTCGCCCCTCAAGAGTGGAAGACCGTATTCATCAACATTCACTTCTCAGGGCGAGTTGCATTTTTCAAGACCATCAACAAAGACCAATATGAGCGGCGCTCTGATTTCCGTGTTGTCTCCAGCGATCTCAGCCTCTCCGACGCGAATGACCTTCTTGCTTCTCGCATCCTTTGGTCTCCTCAAACCCCATAGACCAGTGAATGGTTCATTAAGCCATGTGCCCATCGCTTAGGCTCTGGGGGACGTTTCGGCCAAGCGCGCGATGGGAGTTTAAAAGCCTGGCACGTTCTGCAGGTGAGAATGGATGCCGCCTTTGAGAAAATGTTCACTCGCCAAATTCTCGCCGTCGTAGCACCTACGTTCGCCCTCAGTGCGCGCCGCTGGATCTTCCATCTCGGTGGAACGGAAGGTAGTGGGCGGGGAATTGGAACGAGCACTTGCCACGCCCATATCTGTCCTAAAGTGGACAGACTGCGACCAGCGAATACGCTATCAATCTAGCGACCAATCAAGAGGGTAAAGCCAATAATCGGGAGGCGAAGATGCGGTCGGATGAAATTGCGGCTGGCGACTTTAGTCGTCATCGGCGGATCTTAGCTGTTTGCTGGCTCGTATATGGGATTTTCCGCCTCATCATGGGAATTTGTCTCATTCTGTTTAATGGAACGGCTACGGTCATGTTTGGTGCGCTTCTCAATCGCGTCCCTAATCCGTTTGCGTTGATGGATGATTTTCACTTCGTTTATATAGGTATCGTGGTCTTGACGGTTCTCTGCGGCCTTTTCGGGCTTTTGGCTGGTCTGGCTCTCTTAGCAAATCAACGGCCGGCACGCATGCTGGCCCTTCTTGCAGCTTTCTTGTCGGTCTCCGAGATTCCGTTTGGGACCACTTTGGGAATTTATACTCTTATCGTCTTGCTTCCACTACGCGGTGTTTCTTCCCCAATCCATTCTTGAGAAAGCGCTTTGTGAAAGCGTGGGTAAGCCGATTCTCCGTGCTGGCTTGGCACGCGTCGTTCTTTCCTGCGAATCGTGCACTATTGCACAGTATTGAGGCCCACAAGGTCTGATAGTGGGGGTCTCGAAGTTCTTAAAAGGAGACTCATGTTCAAGATATCAAGTATCACCCTGGCAGTTGTAATGGCGCTTGGCGCATCGGCGCAAGCGCAAACCCAGACGCAAATCCCGGCAGATTCCGGCAATCCAACACCGACGTATCGGATCAATGTGGTGAGCCGTACGACCCGGGCGGTGAGCTATACACACCGCAGCGGGGCCACAAAGATCGATTTTCAAGGTACCGATTTGATGCCATCCGCGGCAGGGGAGGCCAAAGTCGAAAGCAAGCGCGGTGCGCTGAAAATCGAAGCCGAATTTTCTGGACTGGACAGGCCCACGAGCTTTGGTAACGAGTATCTGACTTATGTATTGTGGGCGATTTCGCCGGAAGGTCGGCCAGTGAACATCGGCGAAGTATTGGTGGGCGATAACCACCGCAGCAAGCTGGACGTGACCACTGACCTTCAGGCTTTCGCACTAATCGTGACAGCGGAACCTTATTATGCCGTGCGCCGTCCCAGCAACGTTGTGGTCCTTGAGAACGCGATTCGCTCGGATACCGTCGGCACTACCGAGATCGTGGATGCCAAGTATGAATTGATCGATCGTGGCGGTTACATCCCCACGGGCTATAACTTCGACCCAGTGGTCCTGTACGCCAATTTGCCGCTTGAATTTTTCGAGGCGCGCAACGCCCTGCGCATCGCGCAATCTGCCGGTGCCGAAGGATACGCCGCGACAAGCTACGAAAAGGCCGTTCGCCAGATGAACGAGGCGGATGCGCTCGCCGCCAGAAAGCATGAGAACAAGAAATCGCTTATTTCGTTGTCGCGCGAAATCGTACAGACGTCGGAAGACGCGCGTGAAATCGCCGTGAAGCACATCGACGAAGAACGCGCCGAGGCCGAACGCAGCGCGGCAGCGGGCCGTGAAGCCTCCGCAAAGGCTCGTGCCGATGAGGAATCGCAGCGCCGAGTAAACGCCGAAGCCGTTACGGCTGACGCCGTTCGCCAGCGCAATGAAGCGGACCGCCAGAATCTCAACGCGCAGGCTGCCGCCCAACAAGCCGCTGGTGCCCAAGCCGATGCCGAAAAAGCCCGCAACGAGGCCCAGCAACAGCAACAGGCCGCCGCAGCCGATTCCGAACGCAATCGCGCTGCCGCAGTTTCATCCGATCTGCAGCTTCAACAAGCCCTGCGTGAGCGCGAGGAACTTCGCGCCCGTCTCCTCCAACAATTCAACTTGATTCTGGAAACCCGTGATACAGCGCGCGGTCTCGTCGTCAACATGTCGGACGTCCTCTTCGACTCCGGCAAGTTCACGCTCCGCCCGCTGGCACGCGAGAAGCTGGCAAAGATATCCGGCATCGTGCTCGCCTATCCGACACTCAATCTGGCTGTCGAGGGCAACACCGATAGCGTAGGTACCGAAGCTTTCAATCAGGAACTCTCAGAGAAGCGCGCGGAAGCTGTCCGGGACTATCTAATCCAGCAAGGCGTCCCGGAATCTTCGACCACCGCAACGGGCTTCGGAAAGACTCGACCCATCGCGTCAAACGATACATCCGAAGGCCGTCAGCAGAATCGCCGCGTCGAGTTGGTCGTCTCGGGCGAAGTGATCGGTACCAAGATCGTTTCCCTCGGGCTGCAACCCGTCGCTACAACGACATCACCTAACTAATCGAACCGCAAAAAGAGAGCCGGCTCTTCTTGGTGGAAGAGCCGGCTCTTTCCTTTATGCTCATGCGCGTCTCCCTGTGGTTTCAAAGGCAAGCAGAAGCCGTTGCATCAATCGTGGCCGGGACTTACATAAGATGGCGAATCGAATGGCTATGTTCTGGCTAGAATCGGCGAGGCCCTCCCATTTCGGGGATCCCTTCGCGCAGGTCTCGTTGCAGATTTCGAATCTGGCACAACCGGCGGCTAGAGGAGCGTCCCGGTCATACCAGCATCCCTACTTAACCTTCACTTCGTTTTGTTGTTCTCGGGAGGTGCTTTTGGGGGATGAAGCTTGTTAAAATCTTTTATGAACACGCGTAAGCCGGAGTCGGGCGTGATTTTTGCATAGCCCGCCGCAAGCTGTTCTTTGTAATGATCCAGGAAGAAATCGAGTGGATCATTCGGATCCATGTCGATGAGGACCAAATCCACATCGTTCATGAGCAGTTTACCGAAGCGGAGACGATTGTTCTTATAGGCCATGTAATTTCCGGTGCGGATATTTTTCACCGGTTGGGCATCCGAGCCGCCAAACATCTGAATGATCCTATCGCCTTCGATTCGTACGGAGATCACTTTGCCTTCAATATGGGGAGGCGGCAGGATCTGCTGAAGATCAAGGACAAGATCGTCCTCTTGAGCCTGCACGCCCGGAACCTTACCCTCTTTGATCAACGAGCCCAAATCGACACCGAAGAGATCCATCAAACCCTTTACCGAAACATGCATGGCCTTGATCTTCGTGCTGTGCAGGCGAAGTTTTCCGTCAGCGGTGGGAATGAGAATCCCCTCTGTCTCAAACGGAAGGTCCCCCTTGTCATGGAGTTTTCCCTTCACGTCAAGACGCCCTTTCTCAATGCGAATGGATAAATCTGTCAAGGGCGAATTCGGACGCGCGAAAACATAAGAGTTGAGGACGTTTGCCAAGTTTGACGAATCAATGGCGATCTCCGCCGTGTTTATGCGCAGGTCAAACGAGTCTTTGACGTCGAGGTTGGGGAATTCATTTTTGCCGAGGGGCACGAGTTCTCCGTTGAGCGACCTTATTTCCACTACTACGGTGTCCGATAAGTGGAACATGACGTTGCGCATCTGCGCGCGGACCGCGCCCTCCTGTTTATCATTGGCCGGAGGGTTTTGGCCGGCGACGGTTCCGGATAGCGCTGCGCAAAGGAGAACGAACAGAGCCCGAGACATCAAAAGGCGTAAAGATGTGCGGAGCGGCGAACCCAATTTTCTTGCAAATTGCATTGTTGCACCTCTAGCAAATCTTAATGAGTAAGCTGCGCATGCCTCCTGGAGCGCTTGGCCCAGTGGCAGCCCCAAGAAGTATCCAAGCCAGGTTTTCCGTCTTGGCTTCTCACGCAACCGACGTGGAGCACCGCTTGACTCTATTTCGGCCGCCGTGTGAACTCCTGCCATCCACGCCTAGAAAACACCACGCTCAAGGGAAGGTCCGGATCGCACTTGTGTCCCTCGGATCGTGCTCCAGCCGCGCAAGCTGCTCTGAAAATGAGCATGGATTACTGTCTTCGCTGGCGCCTTACAAGCTCAAGACACACTGCTCTTTATCAGCCTTTGTTAATCGCGGTCCGGATGACTGTGACGCCAATTCCAGTAGCTCCTCTGCACACTGTGGTGCTGCCTCTGGTACTCACGATAACTCCTGTGCTGTTCCGCCAAGTAACGCCTGTAGGCGCGGTCTTCGTGGTCGTCCCAGTTATGGTAATCATGGTGGTCCCGATCATAGACTCGGACCTGTACGCTGGCCTCTTGAGACCTGGGGTGGGCCATGATCGCAGTTGGCGCAGCAATAGCAGCAGCTAAGAACAATGAACTGATGTATCGACCTATGTGGTGCATGAAGCAGTCCTCCAAGACCGAGATACCTGGATTCAGGATCCTGGTAGCCGTGACTATCTACCCCTGGCACGGCGATGTATGTTCCGTACAGCACACATGTGAAAACAAAGACTCGCCCGAAATCAGCGTTTCTTCCATTTGCCTCACAATCCGGCAAATCCCGAACCTCTCCATAAGCCTGCAGGCATCCGCTGACATGAATGTGACCCATTTCGCACAGAATCCAAACTCTCGATATGCGAGGCTTGTTCCTTCAAACAGGAAAGTGGCGGAAAGGTGCGCGAAGTCCGGGGGCAAGAATCGAGATACTCCGCGCTCGGCTGGAAGCAGTTCACATGTCTAAAATTCATTCATTCTTGGCGAAGTTCTATGGGGCTTCTCAGAGATTGCTTTCTCACCTGCGGACGGTTTATGAGAGGAGCCGGTTGCTTCGGATTGCGTGTTGGCTGGCCGCCGTCCCAGTTGTCGTTTTCTTGTGTGGAATGGTTTATATCAACTACAATCGCGCGAATCTGCCCGATTTAGACGCCTTCATTCGCTTTGACCCTCCCACCATGGGTCACATCTACGATGCGAATGGACACGTCCTCATAGAATTGGGAAGGGAACGCCGGGAAATCATCCAATATAAGGACATTCCTGATGTCCTGCGGGAAGCGATCCTTTCGGCCGAGGATGAGAACTTTTTCTCACACTCGGGAGTGGATTATTCTGTTTTTCCTCGATTGCTCCGCAAGACAAATATTTACGCCGCGATCGGCCGCGTCGAGGTCTCAGACGGTGCGAATGCCGCGGAGCGCGCACCGATGTTTCCCCAAGGCGGCTCGACGATTACTCAACAGCTTGTGCGTGGTTACTTCCTTCAGAAACTTACAAGCACGAAAAATAGCAACACACTTCAACACCACGCTCTCCTCTCTCATGTTCTTGCCCTCGTCATCGGTGTTCCGGGCGCCAATAGGTTCCTGCTGAAAGTGGAGGAAATGCGTCTCTCCCTTTGGATTGAAGGAGAGATGGGAAAGCGCTACGGATCCAAGCGCAAGGCCAAAGAGGAGCTTTTCGCGCGTTACGCCAGTTTCATCTACTTGGGAAATGGCCGCTACGGCTTCGCAGCGGCCTCGCAGTATTATTTTGGCGTACCGGTCACGTCGCTCACCGCGGATGACGCGGACAAGGCAGCACTTCTGGCCGGTATCACCAAGTCGCCCGGCGAGTATGCCCCCAACTTGGCAGACAATCAGAAACCACTGCGCAGACGAAATCAGATCCTGGCCCTCATGGTCAAGAACCATTTTCTCTCCGCACAGACGGCCGAACGTTGCCAACAAGCTCCCATTCGTCTGGCTGGTCACATCGAAGGTCTGAACGAAGCGCCCGCGGCAGTGGAAAACGTTCTCAATGAACTTAAAGGGCTCGACGCGACCCTCGCCCCAGATACCGGGTTGAACCAACTGCTGGAGGGCCACATCCAGGTTTATTCAACGATCGACGATCGGGTCCAGCGTTTTGTGAATGCTGCACTCGAAAACGGTTTGAAACTTTACGATAAGCGTCATCCTCAAAATGCGGGCCTGATTCAGGGCTCTGTGGTCGTTCTGCGAAATAGTGATTCCGCCATCCTGGCGGAGTCAGGTGGGCGGCGCACGTATAAAGGACACAACTCCACGTACAGCGACTTTAACAGGGTAACCCAGTCCATACGCCAGCCAGGCTCGGCCATGAAGCCCATAGTTTATCTAGCGGCATTCCGCCAAGGCGCGCTGGACCTCGATACTCCCGTGCCAGACGAGCCCATCTCGGTGACCGCGTCGGGAAACCGTCCGATCAAGTGGATCTCCGATTTCGATAACGAGTTTGAAGGCATTATCCCTGCGCGGCAGGCGTTGGCGGAGTCGAGAAATGCAGTTGCCATTTGGATTGTTCAACAGATCGGAATCGAATCAGTTTTGAATACAGCCCGAGACGTTGGCATCCGTACCGCATTGCAACGTTATGACAGTACAGCGCTCGGCGCATCAGGAGTCACTCTGCTCGAACTCGCAAACGCTTACCGCTTTATGGCTAGCGGTGTACGCGCGGATCCTTACGTGATCGCAAGGATCGAACGTAGCGGGGGAGACGTACCTTACACTCACTCCGCGCCTTGGGGTTCTGGCATCGATGCAGGAATGGAGCTGTCGATGATCCAGGAAGGATTGCGTGGGGTGGTGCGTCTTCCGTCCGGTACTGCGCACGCGCTCGACGCGCAAGCCTTCCCGATTCCCGTGATGGGGAAGACGGGCACGACGAGCCACTACCGGGATGCACTTTTTATCGGGTCTACTTACGGCCCCGAAGGAATTACTGTGGCAGTGCGCATTGGATTCGACGACAACCGCTCACTGGGCGGAATGGAAACCGGCAGCAGAGCCGCGCTTCCGATATTCAGAGAAGTCATGTTGAAGACCTATCAAGCCAAGATTGTTGGCCCCGCTCCGTCATTTCCCGCTGAGATGGAAAGCAACATCGATGCATATCTGAGCGGCGATTCCTCGACCAAAGAAGCTGCAGATGATCGAAAGAGGCTTTGTCGCGCCGCAGACACAATCCTGGCTTCAAACGTTTGCGAGCTACCGCTCTTCCCATTACCCGTCATTTACCAGCGTACAGACGCGCGGGGCCAGATCGTCTTTACGAACGAATGAAGTTTTGCGTTCACTATGCGCCGATCGCAGGAGGTTGCGTTCGCGGTAAACCGAATGCGAAGGTGGAACACTATGCCGCGGCGGCGGTGTTTCTTCCGCAACCAGGCAGCTAAGAAAGAGTGTGGGTAGGCTCCTATTCTCTCACATCCTCACGCTTGGCCAGCGAATGGGCCAAGATACAAAAGTGTTCTAGAACGCACAGACACGCGTCCTCGCCTCTTCTAACCTATTGGGCTGGTGGTTCCCACTTTCATCTGATGGTTTAACAAAGAACCGCCTAAGGAGGAAGAAGTGAAATCTTCTGGAAACATTGAAAGAGGTTTCATCAGGGGTGTTCTTGTGCTCGTTCTTCTGCTACTTGTCGTGGGAGCGTGCTTTTATTTTTTTACTCGAAACTCGTCTATCCAGAACGCTTTCCACTCCATTCAGGAATCGACGCAAGATGGGGCTACCAGCACCAGAGTGCGCACAGCCCTGCTCCTGTCGAAGCAGGCATCCCCCTTCGACATCAAGGTACAAACAACTCAGGGTGAAGTTACGTTGGATGGTCAGGTGCCTTCCGAGCAAGTGAAAACCGTGGCGGGCGCTATCGCCCAAGACACGTCCAGCGTCAAACAGGTTCACAACAACCTGAGCGTCAACCCTTCCATAGAACGCAACCCGGATAGGGAGCACCTCGGCGAACGCGTGGCGGATTTGGAAATCAAAACCTTGGTCGCCGACGGACTTTCGAAAAATGCGGAATTGGCGGAAACGCGCATCGCCACGGAAGTAAAGGATCGAACGGTGATTCTAGGCGGAACGGTCCAGACAGTCAGTCAGAAATACACCGCGGACCAAATCGCCTGGCAGGTACCTGGCGTCCAAGGACTTACGGACAATCTAATCGTCTCCGAAGCCCAGGCCATGCCGGAGAGCGCTGACGATAAACTGGCCCACCGAGTGGAGTTTGAACTCTACTCCACAAAAGCAATTCCTCTGAAGACTGTGCAAATCCACGCTGATAACGGCATCGTCACTCTGACCGGCACGGTTTCATCCCGCGCGGAAAAACTGTTGGCGGAAAAGACAGCGAAATCCGTCGAAGGTGTTCGCAAAGTCGTGAACAGTCTGGCGGCGCCAGAGGAACTCTAGACCATCGAAGCACCGTACGGATCGACACGGGTGTCAACCCAATCCAACTGGCCATCCACCACAAGGATGGCAAAAGTGAATCGGCGGCTTGTCCCGTCACTGCGGGTTTGCCTTGGGTTGCGGCGATTTGCTTCTGCTTCTTCAAGGCGTCGAGAAATTGCCAAATGAGCTTGGTTTGTATATCTCAAAACTTTCCCGATCCGCGTAAATGAATTCGTGTTTGACTGTTGCCTGTACCATCGCAATTCCCAATCGCTGGGGCACCACTCCACTTTTGAGCCACCCAAACGAAGGATTCGGATATGTGCACAAGTGAACAGATAACCTCGCGGAACCCGTCTAGTATTCCGTTATGGAGTTGAGCCGGAGAGCCGTTTCACAGATTGGTTCACCCGTTTCAGCCTGATCGCCTCGGCTTCAAACCTGCCTTAAGGAAAAGGAATGAGGGCAATATGCTCTGGACAATCTTCGCGGTTTTGGTCGTCTTGTGGCTTTTGGGAATGGCTACTTCTTACACGCTTGGTGGGTTCATTCACATCCTGTTGGTCCTGGCTGTCGTGACCGTTCTGATAAGGATCTTCCAGGGCCGAAGAATCACCTCCTGATCGCGAAGCCAGAAATTGGTTGTCAGCGCTGGCCCAAAGGTTTAACGGAAGTTTTCGGTTGGGGATAGCTGGAGAATGGTCTTCATTTAACGGCTTCCCCCCGGCTAACGGCGTGGTTTAGAGCGCCTTCACAAAGGTTCCGGAGAGAACCAACTTCCGCAGCCGCAATTCTGATCAAGGAGGTCAGCGATGTTAAAAAAACTTAGTTTCACTGTTTGTTTCATGCTTCTGGCGGTGGTGGCTTACGCCGCGAATAAAGAACAAAAGCGGCTCGAAAATTCCGGTGTCGTGATGCAGGAAATCATGAACACTCCCGAGAACATTCCTCAAGAGGTGATAGAAAAAGCCGACTGCGTCATCGTGTTTCCGTCCGTTCTCAAGGCGGCGTTCGTGATCGGCGCCAGCTACGGCCGCGGCGCGATGGTCTGTCGAACGGGCGAACATTTCAGAGGGCCATGGGGCTCTCCGGCGATGTATGCGCTTGAAGGCGGCAGCGTTGGATTTCAAATTGGCGGACAAGCTACCGATCTCGTACTACTAATCATGAACGAGAGGGGCGCGAGTTCGATTCTCAGCAGCAAGGTCAAATTGGGCGCCGATGCCTCTGTCGCGGCAGGTCCCGTGGGACGTGACGCAGCGGCAAATACGGATGCATACATGCGAGCCGAGGTACTCAGCTACTCGCGTTCGCGCGGTCTCTTTGCCGGGATTTCACTGGAAGGTTCCACGCTTCGGCCCGATGACGACGCCACAGCAGACGTCTATGGCCGCAAGCTCACGGCAAGAGAAATCGTGCTAGGTGGAAAGATCGGAATTCCAATATCCGGACGCCATCTGGTTGCCGTGCTACAGAAGAATTCACCGCGGAATGAATCAAAAGAATCGGCGGGCAACTAGTCGCCGACAATTTGCGTGTTTCTTTTGTGTGGCTGGTTTGGGGGTCCGGCAGGAACTGATTCTGCCAGCTCTCATTCCGGCCGCACTGCAAACGGTTTAGAAGCGGTGGCACGAACCCAAGCACGGGAGTGCGCAGAAGTTGGGGACCTGTTCCTTGGAGGAGCCCCAGGACAGACAAAAGTGGCATGGCCTGAATTCGCAAGCGTCTGAAGGAGATGCTCAAATGAAAATGATGCGCAGATCGGTGATCTTTCTCGCATTCATCTTGCTTTCAACTCCCATAATTTCCGGGCAGGATCTTTCCAAGTATCGAAACTTCTCGCTCGGAACAAGTCTGGCGGCAGTTTCGAAGCAGATTGGAGCGGGCTCGCAGCAAGCAAACCTGATTCACCAGAGCCCTGCCGTGATCCAGGAGTTGACGTATTGGCCGGTAGACACTTCCTACTCTTCAGTCCAGGCGGAACCAGTTTCACAGATTTTATTCAGCTTCTACAACGGAGTGCTCTACCGGATCCTGGTGACTTACGATAAGAGCGCCATAGAAGGCCTGACCGACGACGACATGGTGAAGGCCATTTCCGCGCGATACGGAACTGGAGCGAGGCTCTATCCCGAGATCGATTTCCAATCGAACGACGTGTATGCGTCGCAGGAGAAGGTCGTCGCTCGCTGGGAAGATTCGCAGAACTCGGTAAACCTTCTCAGTTCCAACATGAACTCATTCCAACTCGCCGTGTTTTCGAAACGGCTGAATACGCAGGCCGAGGCTTCCATTGTCGAATCCGTGAAGCTTGAGAAAGAACAGGCGCCACAGAAGGAAATCGACCGCCAGAAGAAGGAGACGGATGACCTTGAAGCCTCGCGGCTGAAGAACCAGAGAACTTTTCGCCCGTAGTGTCGGCCTGTAATCACAAGGAGTTGTGCGCTCAAGCTTTTGAGACAGAGTAAACAGAAGCCATGGAAATGACTGTGAATATCACTCGTTTGCATGACCGCGTCCTCGTGCGCAGACTGGAACAGAAAGACACTGCAAGGGGCTGAATGTGCTGAATTGGTCGGGTTTCACTCAGCCGCATCAATGCGTCCTGCGGCGAATTCGCGCGTGACTGCGCCGCCTCTCCAGGGGCCGTCCGTTATGTGCGGCGAACGCCCGCCTTGAATTAAACCTGGGCGCCCTATCTTTTTCAGACAGGGATCGCGTATTCTCGTAAGAATATCGTCCTTTAGCTTAGGTCTTCCAGAATGAACAAGAATCAGCCTGCGACCATTATCCTTTCCGAGCCGGAAGAGCCGATCCGCGCTGAACTTTTCAGTCTAGAACGGCTCGAACAGCACGCAGAGAGTCTGGCGGCTGCGCAAGTGGTCACGAAGGAAACGAGCCGGGGCCGGCCGCTTGTGCCGCGGGTCGTGGATAACGGCCGTGTTCTGCTGGATTCCTATCGGGCGATTGCACGTGCGATCCAGGAATCGCATTCGATCACGCCTGCGGCTGAATGGCTGGTCGATAACTTCCACATTGTTGACGAACAGCTCCGCGAAATCCAAGACGATTTGCCGGTTGGCTACTACCATAAGCTGCCCAAACTCGCCTCGGGTCATTTAGAGGGTTACCCGCGCGTGTTCGGGGTGGCGTGGGCTTTTGTCGCGCATACCGATAGCCGATTCGACCCGGAAGCACTGCGGCGCTTTGTGGCGGCTTATCAGCGGGTGCAACCGCTCACGATTGGCGAGCTCTGGGCGGTGGCCATCACACTTCGTGTTGTGCTGGTCGAAAACCTTCGCAGGATTGCAGAGCGGATCGTTCGTAGCCGAGTCGCCCGCCAGGAGGCGGACGCACTGGCCGATAGCTTACTCGGCTCGGGCGAACAGTCCACATTGCTTCCGATTCTCCAACGGTTTGAGAAGGCGCCTTTGGAGAGAGCGTTCGCCGTGCAGCTTGTTCAGCGCTTGCGGGACCTGGATCCAAAGGTCCGCCCGGTATTGATTTGGCTTGACCAGCGACTGGCCGTCGCGGGAACAACCGCCGACGACATTGTCCGCGCCGAGCACCAGCAACAAGGGGCGATGAGCGTCACCGTACGCAACATCATAACCAGCATGCGCGCGATTTCTGCATTTGATTGGCAGGGCTTTTTTGAGAGCGTCAGCCTCGTTGACGAGATTCTCCGCGACGACACTCACTTCGCCGATATGGACTTTGCCACGCGCGACGATTACCGTCACGCGATCGAAGATCTCTCGCGCGGGTCGAACCACTCGGAAATAGAAGTTGCGAAGCGTCTATTGCGACACGTAAATCAGGCGAACCCCGATCCGCGCGAAGCTCCTCACAACGGCAACAAACCGATCCGGGACCGCCGAACGGAGCCTGGCTACTACCTCATCTCGCGAGGACGCCTTGCCTTCGAACGGGACCTCGGTTTTCACGTTTCCTGGAAGCAGCGGCTGCTGCGTTTTTACATTCAAGCAGCGGCGCCAGGCTATCTAGGAGCCATCGCAACCCTTACGGCGATCATTTTGGCGTTGCCGTTACTCCATGCCCGCGGAGACGGCATGACCGTAAAGGGCCTCTTGCTCATGGGTTTGCTCGCAGCAGTGCCTGCCTCGGACCTGGCGATTGCACTGATCAACCGCGGGGTGATGGGTCTACTCGGTCCGCGGAGACTGCCGCGCATGGAGTTGCGCAATGGCGTCCCGGAGGACTTGCGAACGATTGTCGTCATGCCCACGCTGCTTACCACCGCAGAGGAAGTTGCAGAGCATGTTGAACGGCTGGAGGTTCACTATTTGGCAAATCCAGATGGTGACCTGCGCTTTGCGCTGCTCTCGGATTGGTCGGACGCCTCGACTGAAACGCTGCCAGGTGACGACGATCTGCTTGCTGTTGCAGCCGAGGGAGTCGCGCGGCTAAACAAACTCTATGGGCCTGCTCCAGGAAATGGCGAGCGCTTCTTTCTCTTCCATCGCAAGCGCGTTTGGAACGAGCGCGAAGGCAAATGGATGGGGTGGGAGCGCAAACGAGGGAAGCTGCAGGAACTGAACCGGCTTCTGCGCGGTTCGATGCACACAACCTTCATTCCCATCGGAGGGCGTCCGCTCGAACAGATTGCCGGTGTTCGCTACGTAATCACGCTCGACGCGGATACGCGCCTGCCACGAGGCGTTGCCTCCCGTCTGGTCGGCACGATGGCGCACCCTCTCAATCGGCCTCAGTTCAACGCTCGTGACAACCGCGTGGTGGAAGGCTATGCGCTCGTGCAGCCTCGAATTACCCCTTCTTTGCCCATCGATCGAGAAGGCTCTCTATGCCAAAGAATATTCTCCGGCCCGGGCGGCATTGATCCCTATTCCTCTGCCGTTTCGGATGTTTACCAGGACCTTTTTAGAGAAGGCTCGTACACCGGCAAAGGCATATACGACATCGATGCGTTTGAAGCGGCCTTGGCGGGGAAAGTGCCCGAAAACACACTCCTGAGCCACGATCTCCTCGAAGGCATTTTCGCCCGCGTCGCCCTAGCCACAGATATTGAGCTATTTGACGAATTCCCCTCGCGTTATGAGGCTGTCGCTGCACGCCAACATCGCTGGGCACGTGGAGATTGGCAACTCCTTCCGTGGCTTTTCGGGCGCACGCACTTGGGAGCGGGGGAACGAAAACCCGTCGTGATTCCGTCGATCGGCTACTGGAAGATGCTCGACAATCTGCGCCGGACCCTCTCAGCACCCGCAGCCTTGCTTACCTTGGTTGTAGGATGGTTGTTGCCTCCGGTTTCTCCCTGGATGTGGACACTGTTTATTCTCGCAACAATCGCAATTCCCGCTCTATTGCCATTTTTCGCCGGCCTCAATCCCCGCCGGAAAGGCATTTCCAGGCGAAGCCATCTTCGCGCGGTGCTTGGCGACTTGGCGCTTGGCGCGTCCCATATCGGCCTGACCCTCATTTTCTTGTCCTATCAGACGTGGCTTATGTCCGACGCGATTCTGCGGACCCTCACCCGACTGTTTGTTACACACAGGGATTTGCTCGAATGGGTTACTGCAGCACAATCCAGGTTTGGGGTGGATTCAAAACTATCTGCCGTCTATCGGCGTATGGCAGGAGGTGTTCTTGTCGCCGTAGCAGCACTTGTGGCCTTGTTTTTGGGACGACACCAGGCTTGGCTCGCTGCAGCTCCTTTCATCATTCTTTGGACTGCCGCTCCCGTCCTGGCACGTTGGATAAGCTTGCCGCCGCGGTCTCACGGCGCAAGTCAGTTGTCACCGGTCGACGAACGCGCTCTCCGCTCGATTTCGCGCCGCACCTGGCGTTTTTTTGAAACCTTTGTCACTCCGGCTGACCACTCATTGCCTGCCGATAATTTTCAGGAAACGCCAAAGCCGATTGCCGCTCACCGAACCTCGCCTACGAACATGGGGGTCTACCTTCTTTCGACACTTTCCGCTCAAGATTTCGGATGGCTGGGAACGTTTCAAACCGCTGAGCGGTTGGAAGCCACTCTGGCGACGATGGGCAGGATGGAACTGTTCCGCGGGCACTTCTACAACTGGTATGATACACGCGATCTTCACCCGCTTGAGCCCAAGTACGTTTCCTCCGTCGATAGTGGAAACCTCGCCGGCCATTTGTTGGCTCTTGCAAACGGCTGCCGGGAACTGATTAATACATCGTCCCTCGGACCTCAAATTCTCGCCGGGATGGAAGATCCAATCCGTTTGTTGCGCGAAGAGCTTGCCGGAATAAATGTCACGCCGCGCACACACATCGTTACCCGGAAGCAGCTCAGTAACGCAATCGATGCGCTGGCGGACTCGCTTGACTCGGTTCCTAAGGATGCCGTTGATTGGGCTACTCGCCTTGTGGGATGGAGGGCTGACGCTCGGACCTTGGCTGACATAGCTCAAGCTCTGGCGCAAGAACTGGGAGAGTCTCCGGAATCTGAATTGAGCATCTGGTCTGCCGCGCTCAGGGATTCTGCAGAGGGACATGCGCTCGATGCGGAGATCCTTACTCCGTGGGCGCGCATGGACGCAAAACAGATCGCCCGCGTTGTCCAACTTCGCCGAGACCATGTGCCCGAATGGATGGCGATTGAACCGTTTCTAAGCACCGTTCCCAAGCTTGCGGATGCCCCGGATCGATTCGACGCTGCTCTGCATGCACTCGCCGCGTTACGCGGCCGCCTACTGGACAGTGGTCCGGGGGATGCAGACACGATCGCATGGATCGATGCACTCGCTGAAGCCCTGAGGCTTTCGGCTGTGGATGCTGCCGCGCTCATTCGCCGCCTTTCAGCGATAGCTCAGACGGCGGAGCGCATGTTCCAAGCGATGGAGTTCCGCTTCTTGTTCGACGATAAGCGCAAGCTTTTCTCGATCGGTTATCGCGTGAAGGACGGAAGTTTGGATTCCAATTGCTATGATTTGTTGGCTTCGGAAGCGCGTCTGGCAAGCTTCATTGCCATCGCGAAAGGTGAAGTGCCACCCTCACACTGGTTTCACTTGGGCCGTTCGCTTACACCGGTGAGTCGCGGCTCCGCGCTGATCTCCTGGTCGGGCTCGATGTTTGAATACCTGATGCCTGCGCTCGTGATGCGTTCCCCGGAGGGAAGCTTGCTGAGCCAGACGTACAACATGGTTGTACGTCGTCAGATTGATTACGGAGCGGAGCGAGGCGTTCCTTGGGGAGTGTCCGAGTCGGCATACAATGCGCGCGATCTAGACCTCACGTATCAATACTCCAGCTTTGGCATCCCCGGGCTGGGGCTCAAGCGAGGCCTCAGCGAGGATGTTGTCGTGGCACCGTATGCCACCGCACTGGCAGCCATGATGGACCCCGTTGCGGCCATAGGGAATTTTGTGCGGCTCGAAAAGGCAGGCGGGACGGGCGCTTACGGCTTCTACGAAGCTCTCGATTACACGCGGGCGCGTTTGCCCGAGGGCGAATCCGTCGCCGTTGTCCGCACATACTTTGCGCATCACCAGGGCATGTCGTTGGTTGCCATCTCAAACGTCCTCAACAATGGGGCGATGCGCAGCCGCTTTCATGCCGAGCCTATGGTGCAGGCCACTGAGCTGCTTTTGCAGGAGCGCACTCCGCGCGACGTGATGGTTGGCCGGCCTCGCGCGGAAGAAGTATCCGCCGCTGGGCAGGTCCGTGAACTGGTGCCACCCGTGCTCCGCCGATTTACAACCCCGCACACTCAGACCCCCCGGACGCACCTGCTTTCCAACGGGAGGTACGCTGTAATGCTGACCGCTGCAGGCTCAGGCTATAGCCGGTGGCGTGATATCGCAGTAACGCGCTGGAGGGAGGATGCCACGCGCGATTGCTGGGGCAGCTATGTCTTCCTTCGTGACGTGCATTCAGGTCAAGTCTGGTCAGCAGGCTACCAGCCGAGCGGCATCGAGCCAGACACCTACGAAGTTTCCTTCTACGAAGATCGAGCCGAATTTACCAGGCGCGACAATTCGCTGGCCACCACACTTGAGGTCGTGGTGTCGCCCGAGGACGATGCGGAAATTCGTCGGGTTTCTATCACTAACCTCGGGTCGCGCACACGCGAAATTCAAGTCACCTCGTACGCCGAGCTTTGCCTAGCATTGCAGGCCGCCGACGAAGCGCATCCGGCATTTTCGAATCTCTTCGTGCATACCGAATTTGCACCGGATCTCGGTGCGCTGCTCGTGACTCGCCGCAGGCAATCCAATAAAGAAACTAGCGTTTGGGCCGCGCATGTGGTTGTCGTGGAAGGTGAAACCGTCGGCGACGTGCAATTCGAAACGGACCGCGCGCGATTTCTTGGACGTGGGCACGATATCGTCAACCCCGTTTCAATTATCGATGGGCGGCCGCTCTCGAATACCGTCGGCAGTGTTCTCGACCCCGCATTTAGTCTGAGACGCACTGTGCGCATTCTCCCGGGAGCCGCGGCGCACATTGCCTTCTCCACCATCGTTGCGCCGGATCGCGAGCAGGTTCTGGAACTCGCCGATAAATACCACGGCAAGAAAACGTTTGAGCGCACGCTGGACCTGGCTTGGACGCAGGCACAAGTGCAACTTCAGCATTTGGGTATCGGCCTTGACGAAGCCCATGTTTTTCAGAGGCTGGCGAACTCCGTAGTGTTCTCCGATGATTCGCTTCGTCCCTCTTCCGACATGCTGGGGCTCACGACGCTGGAGCGGTCCGCGTTGTGGGCTCAGGGAATTTCCGGCGACTTGCCCATCGTACTGGTGCGCATCGATGAAGCAGAAGATCTCGAAATCGTCCGTCAATTGCTGCGCGCGCATGAATACTGGCGCACCAAGCAACTATCCACCGACCTTGTCATAATCAATGAACGATCCGCATCGTATGCTCACGAACTGCAGAGCTCTCTGGATGAACTTGTGCGTGGCAGCCGCTTGCGGCTCTCCCCGGATACGGACGACGTGCGCGGAAGCATCTTCCTCCTGCGAGCTGACCTCATCACCTCGCGTGAACGTGCGCTTCTCCAAACAATTGCGCGAGCGGTGTTGCTCAGCCGGCGTGGCACGTTGTCCGAGCAAGTTACTCGATCTCAACGCGCGGAAGCCGCCGCATCACCGGTACGGCGAGCGTCGAGCCCGGCCAAACGTTTGAACGTACCCCTTCCGCAGCAGGCTCTTGAATCCTTCAATGGTCTGGGAGGCTTTGCCGAAGAGGGCCGCAAATACGTGACCGTGCTCGGGGAAGATTTGCGAACTCCTGCGCCTTGGGTGAACGTGATCGCGAATCCTTCGTTTGGTTTCCTCGTCTCGGAATCGGGCTCGGGCCATACCTGGTCACTCAACAGCCGTGAAAACCAGCTCACGCCTTGGTCCAACGACCCCGTCGTCGATCCCCCCGGAGAAGCCATCTATATCCGCGATGAAGCTACAGGCGAAGTGTGGACACCCACGGCGCTGCCAATTCGCGACGAAATCGCGCCATACATCGCGTGCCACGGCCAGGGCTACACGCGATTCCATCATGGTTCGCACGGCATCCTGCTTGAGCTTCTGCAATTCGTGCCGCTGGAAGACCCTGTCAAGATTTCGCGTTTGACATTGAAAAACAGTTCCGGCCGCACGCGTCGCCTCTCCGTGACTGCTTACGCCGAATGGGTGCTGGGCAATTCGCGCGGCGCTGCGGCGCCTTACATCATTACGGAAGTCGATTCGCTGACGGGAGCGCTTCTCGCGCGGAGCGCATGGGGCGGCGAATTCGGCGGACGCATCGCCTTTGCGGATCTTGGCGGGAAGCAGGCATCACTCACTGGCGACCGCACGGAATTTCTCGGGCGCAACGGGACGCTCGCGCGTCCAGCGGCGCTGGATCGAGGCACCCCGCTCTCTGGAAAAGTGGGAGCAGGCCTTGATCCGTGCGCTGCGCTGCAATCATCGATCGATTTGCGTCCCGGCGCGAAGGCCGAAATTGTGTTTTTCCTGGGCCAGACGGAAGACAGTGAACAAGCGCGTCAGTTGCTCGCGCGCTATCGCTCCGCAGACTTGGACGCAGTCCTCGCCGGCGTGACCGACCGTTGGGACGACGTGCTTGGCACTGTGCAGGTCGCCACACCCGATCCTGCAATGGACATGCTCATGAACCGCTGGCTGCTCTACCAAACTCTGGCGTGCCGTGTTTGGGCGCGGGCGGGAGCCTATCAGCTGAGCGGCGCGTACGGATTTCGCGATCAGCTCCAGGACGTCATGGCTCTTGCAGTCGCAAAGCGAGGATTGACGCGCGAACATCTGGTGCGCGCGGCGGCGCGGCAGTTCATCGAAGGCGACGTCCAACACTGGTGGCATCCGCCTTCGGGACGCGGCGTGCGAACGCGCATCTCCGACGACCTTCTCTGGCTGCCTTACGCTGTCATCCACTTCATGGAGACCACGGGCGACTCGACCGTGCTCGAGGAAGCCGTGCCATTCCTTGAGGGCGATACGCTGGCCGAGGGACAAAACGAATCCTATTTCCAGCCGCGCGTCTCGGAGACTCGCGCGACATTATTCGAGCACTGCGCTCGTGCGATAGACCGTAGCCTTTCCGTTGGCAGCCACGGCCTCCCGCTGATGGGCACTGGCGACTGGAATGACGGGATGAACCGCGTCGGCGAGCATGGCAAGGGAGAAAGCGTTTGGCTCGGCTGGTTCCTCCACTCGATTCTCTGGGAGTTTGCGAAGATTGCAGACTCACGCGGCGAACACCAACGCGCGGAAGCATGGCGTCTCCACGTGAGCGCGCTCAAGGCGTCGCTCGAGCGAAACGGTTGGGACGGCGAATGGTATCGCCGAGCTTACTTCGATGATGGCACGCCGCTGGGCTCTTCCCACGACGCGGAATGTCGCATCGATTCCATCGCTCAGTCCTGGGGCGTCATGAGCGGCGCAGCCGAACACGGCCGCGTGGCCCGCGCCATGGCCGCCGTGGATCGGCAATTGGTGCGTCGCCCAGACCAGTTGATCTTGCTCTTGGAGCCGCCTTTCGACCGTCCAACCCATGACCCCGGCTACATTCGAGGATATCTTCCGGGCATTCGCGAAAATGGCGGGCAGTACACCCATGCCGCTGCATGGACGGTAATTGCCTTTGCCGCGCTCGGCGACGGCGACAAGGCCTGCGAACTGTTCCGCATGCTGAATCCTATTTCCCACACCTCTTCGCGTGCGAGCGTGCAGCGATACAAAGTGGAGCCCTACGTGGTTGCAGCCGATGTTTATGCCGAGCCTCCCCACGTGGGGCGAGGTGGATGGACATGGTACACCGGCTCAGCCGGTTGGCTCTATCGCGCCGGCATGGAATGGATTCTGGGGTTCCGCGTTCGGGGCATGATGCTCTTCATCGATCCTTGCATCCCCCGGGACTGGTTCAGCTACTCCATCAGTTTCCGGTACCACTCGGCCACCTATCAGATCAAGGTGGACAATCCCTCCGGCGTCACTCGCGGCGTAGCTCTGATGGAACTGGACGGCAAGTTGCTCCAGGGCTCCGTGGGTGTTCGCCTCGCCAACGACGGCGCCGTGCATCAAGTCCACGTCGTCCTCGGTTAATCGCCCCGCCCCGCAGAATTCGAGTAGGACGAGCAGCCGCATTAAAAAAGATGCCGCAATAGAAAGGAAGTAACGCTGAAAGGGAAGTCGCATTGGAAGAGATATCGCATTAGAAGAGAAGTCACGCTGGAAAAGAGGTCGCTTTGGTCCCCGCGTCCGTCCCCGGTTCACACAAGAATTGAACTTGCTTGTGCACGTACCGGCGCGGCCGTCACTCAGGCGGCGTTCCGAGTTGAGTAGTGACTTGTCGCAGCAGAAGCTCGATCCTACATCGCCGGCACAGGCAGCTGTGAACCCTCTTGCCAGCTTCGTCTCGAAAGTCGTGGTCGAGTTCGCCGATCGCGGCCCAGACTGTATTCGGGCGAGGCATGTCCGGTCTCTGATTTTCCATGCTGAGATCCTTGGCTCCCACGGGAGGAGGAGTCGGAGACTTGGTAGAGGCACGGAAAGTGTATCACGCATGGCACAACAACATCTGATTTTGCCGCGAAGCCCCGTGCGGATACATCGAGATAGAAGTGAGAATTGATCTATTGGACCTGTGTTCATCGGCCTGGGCCGATCCAACATCCTTCCGGCGCCAGGCGGCTGGTCGATTGCAAGGACCTTGCAACGGTACCCGTAAACTCTTCTTGCCAAAGACTCAAAATCTGACGTGACGTTCCACTAACGGATGCTCAACGCTGCGGGGTTAAGTCCCCTCTGCCGATGTGAATCCCCGCTTCCCCGTCTGGTAAACTATCAGCGAAATGTCGGACATCAGCCAATTGGTCGTTCCAGAGGGCCTGAAAGTGCCGGACCGCCTGTATCACTATACTTCGCAATAGGGCCTCACCGGAATTCTCTCCTCACGCGCACTTTGGAGCACGCGCGTACAATATCTGAGTGATTCAACAGAATTTCGATACACGTTTGAGTTCGTAAAAAATGCGGTTCGAGTGCGACGCGAGCACGTCGATGTTGCCGAGTCAAAGCTCGATGTGGAAAGAATTCTCGACACTATGGCAAATGGATTTGAGTCGCTAAGTAAAATCCACATGTACGTATTAAACAATGGGTTACAAATTGCTTGCCATTAACAATGATTAGGAGTATCACGCTAATAATTGAACTGTGCTCCCGTCGTGTCGCAGATGTTTGAGCCGTTCTCGGGAGAAGCAGATGCGGAAGGCCAACTCTTCGATCCTACGCACGCATGCGGGCGTTTCCAGTAGCGGCTCCTGCAGACTTCTCTGCTGCACGACTTCCGGCGTAGAAGGACAGGAATGGCGTAAGTGGTGCGACACTCGCTCACTCGAAGGCGAAGGAGTTTTCGGGCGGGATCGTCGTTTATGTTGAGGCCGACCAGGTGACTGAATTCGTGGTCAAGGAAGAGGTCGTAGCGAGTGTTCCAAAGTGAAAGAAACGAGATGACAGACAAAAACGCTGTGCTCTTGTGGTTTGAAAAGTTCGGAACTCCGGTTGAAAAGGCAAGTTACGATGAGAGGGATAACGCTATCACGCACGATGACCTGATCTTCAAATTCGACGGCGCTAGTAACCTTAGCTCAATCGAACTGGATTTGAAGTTCGCAATCCAAGAGTCCATCAATGAAGCAGCGGTCAATCGGACGTGGTTTCTGTATCCCCCTAAATCCTAACCGCGGTCCGTTCTTCTGGATCCATAATAGGTGAAATGTGATGCGGGCGGGGATCCCCTCCCGTCTGGATGGGTGTAAGCCATGCCTCATGACTGTAGCTTGTCAGAAGCTCTCAACAACTCTCAAAGATGCTGAAGACGACACCCATTTGAATTGCTAACTTGACGAACTAGCTGCAGCGTGATAAGAAGCGGTCAGTACTGATTCGTTCAGCTACTAATCCACCTGACGAGGCCCATTCCTAGGGTTGTTGACGGACCAGCCCATATGGGTGGTCTCTTGGGAGGGAGATCAACTCGGAAATAGTTGGCGGTTGACAATGCTAGGTTGGGTCCGGAGCAACATCGCATGGCAGAGAGACCCGACGCTCGTTTGATCTTTTCCCCAAAGGGAAGCTTTACGTACCCGTCCTTGAGTCTTTCCTCTTTGACCGTCCCCCTGCGAAGCAAAGGCGTTAAGGCTATGCAGAGACATCTCAGCATCGAACTCTTCGACAAATTGCTCACCGCTTCGGCCCTGACGGCAATCGTCAATGACAACAAACAGCGGATATGCCAGATGTGTTCTAAGCAGCCTCTCGAAGAGGACGAGAGAAAACATCTGCAATTATTGCGTTGCACAGAGGTTTCTTCGGAAACTGTTGTCGAGCATATCGATGAAGTAAGACAGAATATGCGGAGCGAGAAAGAGATCTACAGGAAAGCGAAGTATATTGTTGCGCGGAACCTACTTCAACGGGCTTTTGAGATCAGTTCTGCTAGATACTTCCCAACTCTAATCGCATATAACCTGAGTTATGCAGAGGTGTGAAGCATAAATGAGCATGTTGGCAATGCGTTCCAACGAACCGGGGCTGAGGATAAAGCCCGTAGTCGGCTATGGTCTGGCCTTGGCGATCTTGTTGGCAGCTGGCATTTTCCAATACAAAACTATTGGGATGTTGGTTGAAACAGATAATTGGATTATGCATACGCACGAGGTCCTCGCTGAATTGGAGGGGATGTACTCCGGGCTCCAACAAGCGGACTCGGGCATTCGAGGTTACGCGGCTACCGGTGTTCAGGAGTATGTCATTCAGTTCAGGACGGGAATTGGGAGTGCTGACGAGCATCTTCGCGCCGCTCGAATTGTCACCGCCTACAATCCTAGCCAACAACAGAATTTCGATCGCTTGATGCAGCTCGTCACCGCAAAACGGAGAGTGATGGAGCACCTGATCGCTCTGCGCCGCGACCCAGGGCATACTGCGGCGAGCGAAGAGCTGAGCAACAATGAGGGCCGGAAATTGATGACGGACATCCGGGCTCTTACTGACGAAATGGAAGGAAAGGAAAACAGCTTGCTCGAGGCGCGCCAGGCGGCGAGCCGATCCCAGGCTAAGAGGGCAGACCTAGCGATTCTCTTCGGCACACTGCTGGCCCTGGGCCTCATGTTCGCGACAAGCTGGCTCGCTCATCGGGATGCGATCAAGCGGCGTCAGGCGGAAGCGTCAGTGCAAAATGGTTTGCTCCACAGCCGCAGCCTGATCGAGACCAGCCTGGACCCACTGGTGACCATCAACCGCGAAGGCAAAATCGCTGACGTCAACCAAGCCACCGAATTCGTAACCGGGGTGGCGCGTCAGCAACTGATCGGCAGCGATTTCTCCGCCTACTTCACCGAGTCCGAGGAGGCGCGCAAGGTATACGACCAGGTCCTTGTCCGAGGTTCGGTGCGGAATTATCCCCTCGTCATTCGGGACATCTCCGGAAAGCTTACGGATGTGTTGTACAACGCTACCGTGTTCAAGAACGAGGCGGGAGAAGTCGAGGGCATCTTTGCCGCTGCCCGCGATGTGACCGAACGCAAGCGGGCGGAGCGGGCTCTGCATGAGAGTGAAGATGCATTTCGAACGTTGGCCGAATTGGTGCCACAGTTAATCTGGATATGCACAAGCGATGGCCTGGGTATCTACTTTAATCAACGCTGGGTGGATTACACCGGGCTAACTCTGGAGGAGAGTTATGGAAGAGGCTGGTACACTGCCTTCCACACCTACGACAAGCAGTTCGAGTTGCACGCCTGGGACAGTACGAATGCCTACCGGACCGAATGCCGCCTGCGGGCCCGCGATGGCCACGACCGCTGGTTTCTGACAAATAGAGTGCCGCTGACCGATGGCGGGGGACGCGTTTTAAGGTGGTTTGGGACTTGTACCGACATCGAGGATTTAAAGCGGAGCGAAGAAGCACTCCGTAAGATCACAGCCGACCTAGCGCGCTCCAACGCCGATCTTGAGCAGTTCGCCTACATAGCATCGCACGACCTCCAGGAGCCGCTGCGCATGGTGGCCAGCTTCACGCAACTTCTGGGGCAGCGCTATAAAGGCAAGCTCGACGCCGACGCGGACGAGTTCATCGGTTTTGCTGTGGACGGGGCGCACCGCATGCAGGCTCTCGTGAACGACCTGCTGTCGTATTCCCGAGTTGGGACACGGGGCAAGGAACTTGCCGCCGTGGACTTGGAACAAGTCCTCCAAAGGGTGTTGACGAACCTTCAAATAAGGTTGGAGGAGAGCGGTGGCCAGGTGACCCACGATCCCTTACCCACGGTGTTGGGAGACGAAACACAATTGTGGCAGGTGCTTCAGAACCTGGTAGCGAACGCCCTCAAATTCCACGGCACGGAGCCCCCGCAGGTACACGTCTCTGCGCGGGAGATGGAGGGCGAATGGCAATTCTCGGTGCGCGACAACGGAATCGGGATCGAGCCGCAATTTGCCAAACGGATCTTTCTGGTTTTTCAACGGCTGCATAGTCGCGCGGAGTACCCCGGAACGGGTTTGGGACTGGCAATTGCCAAGAAAATCATTGAGCGGCATGACGGGCGAATCTGGATGGAATCTGAACCTGGGAAAGGTTCCACTTTTTATTTCAGTCTGCCGAAGAAAGGAGTGACCCGTGCAAACAGATGCGAGGCCACCACAACCGGTTGACATCCTTTTAGTGGAGGACAATCCCGGCGACGTCAGGCTGATCCAGGAGACGCTGCAGGATGGGAAACTGCTGAACCGGGTAGTCACGGTGACGGACGGGCAAAAGGCGCTGGCCTACCTGCGCAAGCAGGGGAGCTGCGCGCAGGCAACGCGGCCGGATCTTATTTTGCTGGACCTGAACATACCGCGGAAGGATGGGCACGAGGTTCTGGCGGAGATCAAAGCGGATCCCCGTCTGCGGAGCATCCCCGTAGTGATTGTCACCAGTTCGCAGGCGGAGGAAGACATCCTGAGGAGTTACAACACGCACGCCAATTGTTACGTGACCAAGCCCGCGGACTTGGAAAAATTCGTCACCGTGGTGAGAGCCATCGGGGAATTCTGGGTGACCATCGTCAAGCTGCCCCCCGAGGCAGTGAGGGACCATGAAAGAGGTGATTCAGGTCTTGCTGTCGGAAGACAATCCGGACGAATGGAGGACCAGCGGCAAGATCAGAACCCCTGGTGCACGAAAGTGAAAGCAACGCCGGAATATGAACGAACGTCCGCAGATAAAATGCATGTGCTGCTGATCGAAGATAATCCCGGAGATGTACGCCTGGTCGAAGAGATGCTGAAAGAAAGCGGAGAAGACGATTTCGCGCTGAGACACGTGGGGTCGCTACAATCCGGCATATCCCTCCTTTCACAGGACTGCGGGAGCCAGGTGATCCTGCTGGACCTGGAACTCCCCGATGTGAGCGGACTAGAGACCTTGCGGCGAATCGCGCCATTCGCCGAGGAGGCCAGCGTGGTGGTGATCACCGGCAGCCAGGACGAGAGGCTCGGGATTGAAGCGCTGAAAGTGGGAGCGGTCGATTACCTCATCAAGGACCAGATAGACGGCCGGCAACTGCGAAGAATCCTGCACTACGCTGTGGAGCGCCACCACATGCAGACGGAACTGCACAGCCTGGCGCTGCATGATGAGCTCACGGGCCTGCACAATCGCCGGGGGTTTTTGCTGCTTGCGGAACAACAGATGAAGATCAGCCGCAGAAATCACTCGTCTTGCCAGCTGCTGTTCCTAGACATCGATGGGCTGAAGAGAATCAATGACACCTTGGGGCATGCGGCGGGGAACGGCGCGATTGTCGAGGCTGCCGGAGTGCTGCGCTCGGCCTTTCGACAGTGTGACATCCTGGCGCGAATTGGCGGGGACGAATTTGCGGCGCTTGCTGTGGGAACGTGGGAGTCCAGCGGAGCCGCCTTGCGGGCCCACCTGGAACAGAAATTCAACCAAGTCAACGCGCAACCCAATCGAACGTATCCCCTTTCGTTCAGCGTCGGTATCGTGCCCTGCGGTGCCAGCGTGCGAAGCTCCATCGAAGATCTGCTGGCAAAGTCGGATGCACTTATGTATCAGGACAAGCAACACAAGACGCTAAACGCGCGCCCCAGTTCAGCGGGCGCGTGAAAAATGAACGAGGATATCATCCACGTTTTGCTTGTGGAAGACAATCCGGGGGACGCGCATCTCGTCAAGGAAATACTGGGACACGACGAAAGAAGTGCTTTTAGAGTCAAACATGTGTCCACTCTTGAAGAGGCCATGAGCTCCCTCGCGCTGGGCGCAGCAAACCAGGTGATCCTGCTGGACTTGGGACTTCCCGATGAAAGCGGGCTGCACACCTTGCAGCGGATCATACCTGTAGCGCGGGAGGCAAGCATCGTGGTCATTACCGGGGTGCAAGATGAAGAGTTAGGGATTGCCGCGATAAGGGAAGGCGCGCACGACTACCTCATCAAGGGACAGGTAGACGGGGGCCAACTACGCCGAATCCTGCGCTACGATGTGGAGCGGCACAAGATGCAGAGTTATCTCCGGACCGAGCACGAGCTCTTACGCGCGGTGATTGACAACGTGCCGGACTACATTTACGTGAAGGACGCGGAAAGCCGGTTTTTACTGGCCAACCGGGCACTGGCCGATCTGGTAGGCGCAAGGACCCCCGAAGACCTTCTTGGAAAGATGGATTTCGATTTCTTCCCCCAGCAGCTAGCCGCGGCGTTTTTCTCTGATGAGCAGGCTATGATTCGATCGGGAAAGCCGCTGGTGAACCAAGAAGAGGCATCCATGGACGCCAGCGGAAATCCCAAATGGACTTCTACGTCAAAAGTCCCCTTGCGGGACGAGCACGGCCAAGTGACGCGGATCATAGGAATCGGACGCGATATCACCAGCCGCAAGTATGCGGAGGGGCAGCTTCTCCTGCAAGCCACCGCCCTGAAGTCCACTGCCAACGGCGTCGTCATCACGGACACGGCCGGAAAGATCCTCTGGTTGAACCCGTCTTTCACGGCCCTGACTGGGTTTTCTGCCGAGGAGGCGACCGGACAGGCGTATAACATCCTCAATTCCGGAGAGCATCCGAAGTCCTTCTTTGACCAGATGTGGAAGTCGATTCTGGCAGGCCAGGTCTGGCGCGGAGAGATCGCCAACCGGCGTAAGGACGGGACACTGTTCACCGTGGAGCAAACCATTACTCCCGTGCGGAATCAAAGAGGCGATGTCGCCCGCTTTGTCGCCATCATGCAGGACGTGACCGAAAGAAAAAAGCTGGAGCAACAGCTCAACCACGCGCAGAAAATGGAATCGGTGGGACGGCTAGCGGGAGGCGTGGCCCACGACTTCAACAACCTGCTCAGCGTAATCATCGGCTACAGCGAAATCCTTATGGGGCACACGGGCTCCGACCCCCGAGCGCTCCGACTCGCCGAGGAAATCAAGCGGGCCGGGAGTCGCGCCGCCACGCTGACGCGCCAGCTCCTGGCATTCAGCCGCCAGCAGGTGCTCGAACCGAGGGTCCTGAATCTCAACACCATAGTGACCGACATGCAAAAAATGCTCCAGCGCCTGATCCGAGAAGACGTTGAGATTCAAGCCAAGTTGGAAGGTGACCTGGGCCACGTAAGAGTTGATCCGGGACAGATCGAGCAGATCATCATCAATTTGGCGGTGAACGCGCGAGACGCGATGCCGCAGGGTGGAAAGCTCACCATCCAAACATCCAACGTCGAACTCGACGAGAAGTATGCCGCCCAGCATCCCCCTACGACTCCCGGTCGGTACGTGCTCCTGGCCATGGCGGATACAGGCATGGGCATGAATCAGGAAACCAAGGCGCGCATCTTCGAACCCTTCTTCACCACCAAGGAACTCAGCAAAGGCACAGGCCTGGGCCTCTCCACCGTGTATGGAATTGTCAAACAGAGTGGCGGCTGCATTTGGGTCTACAGCGAGCCCGGACAAGGGTCGGTGTTCAAGGTTTATCTACCCCGCGTGGATCAGCCCGTCGAACCGATTCTTCCGGCCAAGCCGCTCGCGGAGTCCCCCCGCGGAACGGAGACGATCTTGGTGGCGGAAGACGAGGACACCTTGAGGACGATGATTCGCACCTTTCTTGAGGAGAGCGGCTACACCGTGATTGAGGCCAAGAGTGGTGCCGATCTCTTAAAGGTCGCTCAGGAACATGATGCCGCGATACAGTTGCTGCTAACGGACGTAATCATGCCGGGAATGACTGGACCCGCGGCGGCTGAACAATTGGCTCACACCTATCCGAAAACGAAAGTGCTGTACATGTCGGGTTACACCGCCGGTTTTATAAGCGATCGTGGACTTCAGACGAAGGGAGCCGCTCTGCTTCAGAAGCCGTTCACGAGGGAGGCACTGCTTCAAAAGGTGCGAGAAGTCCTAGGCAATCCTGATGGAGTATGCTGATCGACGCGGTGATGGCCGTTGCGTCTTTTGTGTCACCTGATTTTCAAGGTGGTCTTGTCGCTCAGAGTTCGCAGTCGATCCGGTAGGTATTTCCAGTCGCAGTCATACTGTGAGTTTACGTGGGGATCTAGGGGAAACGGTCCTCCGAGTGCATACGGTCTTTTTGTCGCAGGGGATGGTGTCTCACTTCAGCATCACTGAAAGTAAGAATACTGGTTCGGCCGGAGGATCGAGAAGTCGTTCACGCAGCCGGGGAATCCTGCGACGACAGCCGTCACGAATTACGCGTACGACGTGGACAACTTCGTCGATGAAGTCGATGCAAGTGGGAACATCGCGGCCAAGTACGCGCAAGGGTAGCGCATCGACCAGCCACTGGCCATGCTGCGCAGCGGCGCGATCAGCTCCTGTCAAGCCGGCGGCCTCGGCTCAACCACATCGCTGAGCAACGGGACCGGATCATTGGCGCAGACGTACACCTCTGAAAGTCGCGCAAGCTCAACTCGGGCATTCGCACGTGGCGACGACTCTGGAAATCTACACGCACGCCAGTGCGAGTGCGCAAAGAGACGCTGTGAACTTGCTCGAAGGCCGATAGTTCCGGAGCTGGAGAAACGTGAGAATGCCGCGAAGGAAGAAACGCAACCAGTTTAGTGAGCTAGTGGTCGGGGCGCGCGGATTTGAACCGCGGACCTCCTGCGCCCAAGGCAGGCGCGCTACCAGGCTGCGCTACGCCCCGACATAGAATCAATCCCGATTCTAACGCACATTCCGCGCCCATATCTAATGACATCATGACGAGGAGACAGGAAGCAGGTCATTCCGGCACCATGAAATTCGCAATTCGATACTAAACCCTCCCAATCCGCTTGAAACGCGTTTTTCGGGCTACTTATGGCAGCTCTTAGGATCAAAGACCATGATGCTGTTGCAGTGGGAAAAGTGAGTCTTCGCGTGCGGGGCTCCGATTGCCACGTCCGCAGGGACTGAAGGGACGCCTTTGCCGACATGTTTCTATTGAGCCGGGGCCGCGGTCGCCGAAGTTGCCGGAGAGAAAGCGTCCACCAGCGACATCACCCTCAAATCTTTCTGCAATTGTTCAATCGGCCCCGCGCTCGTCAACTCGATTTCGACCGGCTCGTTCGGCAAGAGATCAAAATAGTTATCCGAAACCTTCACGTCGGCGTCGCCGAATGAAACGTACACGCTGCGCGCCAGTACGCTCGACGAAAGACGCAGCCGATATGAATCGCCTGCTCTCTTCAGGTCCGCGCTTATCTGCGCCTTCGGCAAATGAACTTCCTTGGGCGAGAGGAAGTAGATTAGGTTGGTCGAGACCGGTCTCCCGTCCACGGACAAATCCGCCGCGACAAACACTTCTGCGGGGTCGATTCCCTTTGCAGCCGAAAATTCCTCCAAGGGAGTATTAAGGTAAACCTTGCTGGAAAGTTCGGGAACCTGGACCGCTTGAGTCTTTTCGCTCATCACAGTGCCGTCAAACTTCATCACTCGGATGCGGAGTTGCGCGGCTGTCGGCGCCGTCTTGTCGGAAACCACAGAAACGGCAAGGCTGCCGTTTTCGACATGGGGGGAAACGAGAAGCGGGCTATAGAAGCGCCGCGCGTAATACTGCAATGCCTTCCATCGCCCGAAATAATCGATGCTCGACCATGAAGCTACCGGCCAGCAATCGTTAAGCTGCCAATAGATCGAACCCATCGACCGTGGACGAAGACGGCGCAAGTGCTCGGCTCCGACTTTTATGCCCTCGGCCTGCAATACCTGGCTAGCGTACAAGAACGATGAGAAATCCTTTGGCTCCGAATAATACCGGAGCATGTAGTCGTGAATAATTGCATTCCCCGCTGTGTTTTTCTGGTGAGCCAGCATGACAGCAGTGAAGATGCTTGTACGGTCTTCGGGCTGCGTGAATACTTCCACGGTGCGCATTTCCGGGAAGGATTGGAACCCGTACTCCGTCATGAAGCGTGGGAAGTGCTTTTCGTACTCAGAAAAGGCTACCCTGCCGTGCCAAACACTCCAGTCGTGCATGTCGCCAGACTGATATTCAGCGGAAGTGTCCTCATAATCCGCGCTGGGCGAGCTTGGCCAGTAGGGCGTTTCCGAGTTCAGACGCTCGACCGCGCTCGCAATCACGCCGCTGAATAGAGTGAGGTAATCCTGCCACATGCGTCTTGCAAGCGCGGCGTCTGCTGTTTTACTCCGGTTTCTATCCCAACTCCACGAAACCTCCGTTTCATTGTTGCCGCACCAAAGAACGATGCTGGGATGATTGCGCAAACGGCGGATTTGATCTTCCACTTCCTTCGCGACGCTTAGTTTGAAATCATACGTCCCCGGCTGCCAATCGTTTCCGAACATGAAGTCCTGCCAGATCATGATCCCTAACTCATCGCAAAGGCTGTAAAACTCGTCCGTTTCGTAATATCCGCCGCCCCAGTGGCGGATCATGTTCATGTTTGCGTCGCGCGCCGACTGCAATATCTGCCGGTATTGCTCTGTCGTGACTCGGTTGGGGAAGCTGTCAAACGGAATGACGTCCGCGCCCTTGCCGAAAACTGGAATGCCGTTGATGAGGAATTCGAATGACCTGCCCCACTCATCCACTTCTCGATGGAGCACAACTGAGCGAAGCCCTGTGCGTGATATCTTTTCACTCTCCAGGTTGCTGCCTACCATCACCTTGGCGTCGAATGTGTAAATTGGCTGCGCACCATATCCGGACGGATACCACAACGCCGGGCGGGTGATATCGATTGGCAAGTCGATGTGATTGATGCCTGGTTGAAAATCAACGGTGCGCGAAACTTCCGCCTTTTTGCCGCCCTGCTCGTAACTGACAATTACTTTTCCCGAAGAAGCTTCGCTTGCGACGACTTCGACTTCCGCTGTCAGGTGCGCCAAGGAGGAACCAATGTCTTTTTGCCGAATATACAGGTTTGAAATGCGCGCCCCGTCCCAAAGGTCAAGTCTCAGAGGACGCCAGATGCCGCTGGTCACGAAGCGCGGTCCCCAGTCCCATCCATATTCGTAGGCGGCCTTGCGGATGTAGGTTTTTTCCTGCGTAAGCGTTTGAGCGCGCCACTTGTCGGTCGCTGCAACGTTTTCGGCCGTCTTGATTGGGGAAGGGAACTCAACCAAGAGTTGATTCGGCCCCGGCTTTAGATACGGCTTCACGTCAACCCGCCACTCGCGGAACATGTTGTCGGCTGTCAGAATCTTTTGGTCGTTCAAATACACTTCCGAATAAGCGTCGAGACCTTTAAAATCCAATTCGATCTTTTTGTGCTTGAGGATTTCCGGCGTGGCGTCGATCGTCGTCCTGTATTCCCAGTCCGCGTTTTCAATCCACTGCAGCTTGGATTCGTTGTCGCGATAAAACGGGTCCGGAATCAACTTATTGCGCAACAAATCGAGATGGACGTCGCCGGGCACTTGCGCCGGCCGCCATTCCGCAGCTTGAACGGCGGGGCCCTCGATGCGCTGCCGGAACTCCCAACCGGAATTCAGGTCAAGGAGTTTCTCGTTGGGATTCTTTGTTTGGGACATCGTGGCAGATGCGAAAAAACCTGGGACCAAAATAGAGAGCAGACGAACCAACCGATACAGGCGTCGTGATGACATTCTTCGCTCCTGAGTTTCTATTATGCAGGCTTCCCGCGTTTCCGAAATGCTTTGCACGCCGTTCGCCGTTTCAAGACCTCAACATTTGCAAAGCTATCATAGGCTCAAATGTCGCCAGTATTACTTTCTTGCGGACTATCCTTCTTCATTCGTCTCGGATAGACGATCACCGAATAATCCAAAACAACCGGATTCGCCTTCAAACTTTCTCGCGCGCGTTGCGAACACGGACGAGCAACACCAAGAATCCGCTCATTGTCAACGCGGCGCCTATGCTCAGGAGGCCGCCCTTGAATCCGCCGGTCAGAGTTCGAACCAAGCCCACAATGTAGGGACCGAAGAATCCTCCTAAGTTGCCGACGCAGTTGATAAAAGCGATCCCGGCAGCAGCCGCACTTTCAGCGAGCAAGCTAGTCGAGAGGGCCCAGAAGGGTCCCATCATCGAAGAGACTCCCACCATCCCGAGTGTCATTGCAAAAATCACAGGCGCGACAGAAGTGGAGGGACCCGCAATCAGCAAGGCAACTCCGCCGACAAGGGCCGGCATGGCTATGTGCCATCGGCGCTCGCCTGTGCGGTCGGAATTGGATCCGACCAGTACCATGATCACTGCGGCGGATAGATACGGAATGACAGAGAGCAATCCGATTACGAAATTGTTAACGCCGGACAAACTATGAATCACACTCGGCAGCCACAAACTGATGCCATAGGAACACGTATTCAATCCAAGCGAGACGCCCGCAAGCAACCAGACTTTGCCGTTCGAGAATGCCGCGAGCGTGTTCGTGCGCGACACTGCGTGAACGGACTCCAACTCGCGATTCAAGACATCAGCGAGCCAGGCGCGCTCATCAGTACCAAGCCACTGCGCGTCCGCAGGACGATCCGTTAGGAAGAAATAGCAAATTACGCCGAGAACGATGGCCGGCGCACCCTCCATCAAAAACAGCCACTGCCACCCTGCGAGCCCGCCTTTCTGGTGCAAGCCGAGCAGCGCGCCGGAAATCGGTCCTCCTACGACGCCCGCTAGCGGTCCTGCCGTCATGAACAGAGCCACCGTGCGCGCCCGTACAGCAGCGGGAAACCAATTTTTCATATACAGAATCACGCCGGGGAAGAATCCGGCCTCGGCCACACCGAGCAGGAATCGCGCTGTATAGAAGCTCCGGGGAGTGTGGACTAGCATCATTGTGGAAGAGACCAGGCCCCACGCGATCATGAGCAGCGTTAGCCACCGCCGCGCGCCCACACGGTACAACGCCAGATTGCTCGGGACTTGAAATAGGAAGTAGCCCGCAAAGAAAATTCCCGCGCCAAATCCATAGACGGCATCGCTGAAATGAAGCTGCGTTTGCATCTGCAACGCGGCAAATCCCACGTTGATACGGTCCACATACGCCACAATATATAGGAGGAAGAGGAATGGCAGCAGCCGTCTGGAAATCTTACGAACTACCGAGGCTCCCAGCTCAGGTTCCTGCGCCGGTATCAACGACCACCTGCGTGTTGGGCCGTATTCATTTCGCATGATTCTACCTCATGTTCGGGCGCGCGTGGATGCGCGGGCCCCTTCACATCGACGCGCTGGTGGTATTCTCTATTAGACGCAAGGACCGGGAGACCTCGATGAAATATGGCCTAAACATTCCTCAGCAAGGCGCCTTGGATTTTGTATCGGTGGGCGCGCTGGTTCATCGCCTCGATCCGGGAATCATTCCGTTTCGCAAGGCGACCGAGTGCAAGATTCATGTCAGCGGCGGTGAGTTTAATGTCGCCGCAAACCTGGCGGATTGCTTTCGGCTGCAGACAGGCATCGCGACAGCGATGGCCGATTACCCCATCGGCGATCTGATCGCGGAACGAGTCCGCGCCATGGGCGTCAAGCCATTCTACAAACGGTTCAAACATAACGGCGTCAATGGGCCGAACATGGCCACGGTCTATAGCGACCTTGGCTACGGCGTCCGTGGACCGGTTGTTTTCTACAACCGCGCGAACGAAGCTGCGGCGCAATTGAAACCCGGCGACTTCGATTGGAAGGCGATATTCGCGGGCGGAGTTCGCTGGTTTCACAGTGGAGGGATCTTCGCGGCGCTTTCAGAAACCACTGGCGAATTGATTATCGAAGGGATGAAAGCTGCCCAGGCGGCCGGCTCCGTTGTTTCCTTCGATTTGAATTACCGCGAGAAGCTGTGGAACATATGGGGCGATGCGGGAAAGGCTGCGCAAGTGATTGGACACATTGTCGAACACGCCGACGTGCTGGTCGGCAATGAGGAGGATTTGCAGAGAGGGCTTGGCATTCCAGGCCCCGATGTTCACAAGAAGTCGAAACTGGATCCTGGCGTCTTTCTCGCGATGATTGACAACGTGGTGAAGAAATACCCCAAGATAAAAGTTGTTGCCACCACTCTGCGCGAAGTGCATTCGACGGCGAGGCATAGCTGGAGCGCCGTGGCATGGATCGACGGCGAAACCTACAACGCTCCGACAATCGAACTCGACGTTCATGATCGTGTGGGCGGCGGCGATGGTTTTGCTTCAGGTTTCTTTTATGGCTTGCTCAGCGGCGAGAAACCGCAGGAGGCGCTTCGGCTTGGCTGGGCGCACGGCGCCCTGCTGACCACTTTCCCGGGTGACACTACGATGGCGACCGTGGCGCAGGTGAGAACCTTTGGGTCCGCGCGCGTCCAACGGTAGTAAGTGACGAGCGCCGGACGTTCATTTCTTGTACATCTTTTCGTATTTGTTCCGCGAGTTCCAAACTGTGAATGTGCCGTCCGGCCCTGCTATCACCCTGATGTACTTGCCCTCACACTTTTCGCCCGGATTCGCGATCAGAGCATCGGAAACATTGTGGTCTTTTCCACCCGCGATTGCGTAGTGCAACTGCCACATGTCATCCAGCCCCGGGGAATCGTGTACGATCTGCCACGCGTCTGGGCTACCGCCCTTGCGAGCGCCGTTGTCCATAATCGCCACTCGAGGATGAAGTGCATCGACGAGGGACTTGGAATTCGATTGGTCGAGTCCATGATGCGACACCACGAAAAGGTCCGCGGTCCCAATCAAGTTGTTCGGGCAAACGAGTTCGAGTTCTTTCTTCTTGGTCAGATCGCCGAGATCGACGACGCGAAAACCCTCAAACGTGATCAACAGCCCCAGCGAGCGTGCGTTCTCGGTTGCATCTTCGGGCGGACTTGGTTCGGTGGCGCAGAATGGATTTGGCTGGCCCGCGCCGGGAAGGGGATTTCGAATGGTTTGGCCAGCTCCGGCCAGAACCTGCACTGTGAGACCACTGATCGGGATCTGGTCGCCGGGTTTTACCGCGAGACGCTTAGTTGATGCTGCTACCTTCTCATATGCCGCGTAATCTTCCCGCGTGACGTCGGAGTCCTCTAGGTTCGGCCCGTGATCGACAAATTCCCCTATCTTTATTTTGCTGGCGAGTTGCGTCACTCCTCCAACGTGGTCGCGATGATAGTGCGTGATCACAACGTAATCGATCTTCGTAATGCCGTCGTCCTTGGCCGCGGCCACAATGCGGTCCGCATCCCTGCCATTGAATCCGGGCCAGCCCGTATCGAGGAGGAGCGATTCTCTCGAGGGGCTGACGAACAGAGTTGCTTGTCCTCCCTCCACGTCCACAAAATAGATCAGCATGGGATTTGACAATGTCGTCGAGGAATTCGGCGCAAGCATCAGGCAGCCACAGGCAATTATTACAAACACAAAGGCGACGCGACGCATCATGGGATTCCCTCCGGCGATTAACATTAGTCTTCTCTCAGCAAGAAGTGCAACGAGTCTGACCAATTCGCGTTTCACGCGCAAGAAAAGGTTTGACGAAGGAGTGAACTACTCGCAGGGATTTGCTGATAGCAGACCGCGGGATAAAGATGACCACCCTGCCGTCAAGGCAGTGTGCCCTCACGCGCGACAAGCGAACTAATAGGCAAACCCATCTGGCTGGGACTCGGCACCCACCCAAATCTTCTGATCGACGTACTGGCGTCCAGCCTCGAGAGCTTTCCGGTTAATTTCGCGAAAGGCGGCCTTCTTTAGTTTGTCGTGGATCACCGCCGTCGCAGTTTGCGCGCCCAAGCACTCTGTTTCTTCGAGCAGCGCGCCCAGAAGAACAATGTTGGCAGCTTTCGTTGAGCCCAGTTTATCCGCGATTTCCGAGGATGGAATACAAACCACTCGCGCTGCCGGCAGTTCAAAATCTTCCGGGAGGCGATCCCGGTTATACAAAACCAATCCTTCCGGCTGCACTTGCGAGGCAAACTTGCGCAGCGAGATTTCGTTCATTGCGATCAACACATCAGGATTCACGATCAAGGGAGAGCCGATCCGTTCTTTTGAAAAGCAGACGTAACAGTGGGCGCTGCCCGACCGCATCTCCGGCCCGTAGGACGGCAGCCAACTCACCTCAAGACCTTCGCGCATGCCCATTTCGGCAAGCAACTGCCCGAGCACCAACACACCTTGACCACCGAAGCCCGCGACGTTGATTGCCATGTGCTCAAAGCGATGCGTCGGTATTGCGCGGGGTGGGGCGCTGGTGGCTTCGGATTGTATTTCGAGCACTTCCGGTGCGGAATGATGCGGAGGCGGAGTGTCGACTATCGCCTCCGGCTTGCGATCGCGGAAGACGTTCAACGGAAACGTCGGAATCATCTTTTCCGCCAACCATTTGCGGGCTTCGACCGGATCTTTGCCCCAAATGGTCGGGCACGGAGACAGAATCTCGACAAACGAAAAGCCCTTCTGGTCGCGCTGAATTTCCAGTGCTTTCCGAATTGCGCGTCGCGCCTTCATGATGTTTTTAGCGTCACATACGGCCACGCGCTCGACGTAAACAGGAGCTTCGAGCGTGGAGAGCAGTTCCGCCATGTGCAGCGGGAATCCTTCGTTCACCGGGCGGCGTCCCCACGGCGACGTCGTGCTGGTCATGCCGACGAGCGTGGTGGGCGCCATCTGGCCGCCTGTCATTCCGTATATCGCGTTGTTGACGAAGAAAACTGCGATCTTCTCGCCGCGGTTGGCTGCATGCACGATCTCGGCTGTGCCGATCGCAGCCAAGTCGCCATCCCCTTGGTACGCGATCACAATCTTGCCGGGGCAAGCGCGCTGGATGCCGGTAGCTGCGGCAGGCGCACGCCCATGCGCCACTTGAACGTTTCCCACGTCGAAATAGTAGTAGGCGAATACGGAGCATCCCACCGGGCTTACGAAAATGGTCTTATCCTGCAACCCCAAATCCTCGAGGGCCTCGGCAATCAATTTGTGAACCACGCCGTGGCCGCAGCCGGGACAGTAGTGGGTTTGTTGTTGAAGATCCGCTTTGCGTTCGTAGCGGCCGTAGAATACGGGCGACTTGGATTGCACAATCTCGTAGCCCTCAATAGCCACTTTCGACTGTTTCGTGTCTGTCTTGATTTCCTCTGGCATAGTCGTCCTCTTTCAAACTGTCGTGGCCATGCGCGTGGCCAAGTGCGCGTGAATTTCTTCGACGGAAGGCACGTTGCCGCCACATCGCCCGTAAAACTCCACAGGAACTTTGCCGCCAAGCGCCAGCCGAACGTCTTCCACCATTTGGCCGTTGCTCAGTTCCACCACGAGCACTTTCTGCACGCGCGCTGCTGCTGCCGCCAAAGCCTTGGATGGATACGGCCACACGGTGATGGGGCGGAACAGCCCCACGCGCAATCCTTCCTTGCGTGCCATCTCCACGGTGGAACGCAAAATGCGAGAGACAATTCCGTAGCCCACAAGCAGGACGTCGGCATCGGCGGTCTGGTACAATTCGTGCCGTTGTTCCTCCTGCCGCGCGCGTTCGTATTTAGCCTCCATCTTCTGCTGATGCTTCTCCAGCTCATCCGGCTCGAGGAAGATGGAAGTAATTATGTTCTTGCGCGTCTCCGCCGTGCCTTTCACTGCCCAGGGCTTCGCGGGTAGCTTTGGCTCGGTGTATTCGAGTTCGAGCGGCTCCATCATTTGTCCGACGAATCCATCCGTGAGCACAACGGCGGGGTTTCGGTATTTGTCCGCAAGGTCAAAGGCGAGCATGGTCAGCTCCGCCATCTCTTGCACGGAGGCTGGCGCCACCACAATGTTGCGGTAATTTCCGTGTCCGCCGCCCTTGACCATGGCGAAGTAGTCGCTCTGCTCGGGCGCAATGTTTCCCAGGCCCGGCCCGCCGCGAACCACGTCAACAACCACGCAGGGAAGTTCGGAGCCAGCCAAGTACGACATGCCCTCCTGCATTAAGCTAAGGCCGGGGCCTGAGGAGGCGGTCATGACGCGGACCCCGGCCGCAGCCGCTCCGTAAACCATGTTTATGGCAGCGACTTCGCTCTCCGCTTGCAAGAACGTCCCGCCGACCTGGGGCAGGTCGAGCGCTGCAGCCTCGGCTATCTCGCTGGCCGGAGTAATTGGATATCCGTAATACGCCTGGCAGCCGGCGAGTATGGCGCCCTTGATTACGGCCACGTTCCCTTTACACAGCTGGCGCATACTGGCCTCCTTGCGGCTTTTCCACCACTTGCTTTGCCGGCGGCGTTTGTCTGTACACGAGGATCGCTCCCGGCTCGGGGCAGCAATAGAAGCAAATGCCGCATCCGGTGCACCCCTCGCCGATATACTGTGCCGGATGCACGCCATACGAACTTAGTTCCGGCGCCAGGACGAGGCACTTGGGGGGACACGATTCCACACAAAGGCCGCATCCCTTGCACTCGTCGAGGCTGATGATCACTTTTCCACGCGATTGGCCTGGCATATTCACCTCGTCACCGCAGCCGGTCCGGGTTGCGGATGTTGCAGCCACTTCGTTTGTTCGCAGTACTGGTAAAGCTCATCCTTGAACTTCGGATGAGCGACTTCAATCAATGCCTTCGCGCGATCACGGATGGTCTTGCCGTGCAAATATGCGACGCCGAATTCGGTCACGATGTAGCGGACCAGCCCTCGCGACGTTACAACACCGGACCCGGGAGCCAAAGTAGGAACAATTCGGGAAACCGTGTCGTTCTTGGCCGTGGAAGGCATAGCGATGATGGGTTTTCCCCCCTTGGAACGCGAAGCGCCGCGGAGGAAATCCACCTGCCCGCCGATTCCGCTGTACAGGTACGTGCCGATCGAATCGGAGGCGACCTGCCCGGTGATATCGACCTGCAATGCGGAGTTAATGGCAATCATGTTGTCGTTGAGGGCGATCAGGCGCGGGTCGTTCGTGTAGGCGTTTGGATGGAATTCGAAGATGGGATTGCTGTCCACAAAGTCGAACAGTTTCTTCGTGCCCAGCACGAAAGAGAGAATGATCTTGCGCGGATTGAAATTCTTGCGCGCGCCCGTGATAACACCCGCTTCAACCAGCGGGATGATGCTATCCAATGTCAGCTCGGTGTGTACGCCGAGATCCTTACGGTCCATCAGAAGCGCCAACACAGCGCTTGGAATGGCTCCAATCCCGGTTTGCAGCACTGCGCCGTCGTCGATCAAACCCGCCACATTACGTGCAATTGCCCTGTGCAGATCGTTGATCTTCGGCTGCTGCATCTCGCACAGGGGGCGCGAAGACTCGACAATCGTGTTGATCCGGCTGACGTGGATGAAGGAATCTCCGTATGTGCGCGGCATCTGGTCGTTCACTTGCGCGATTACGCAACGGGCATATTTCGCGGCTGTCAGTGTTGCGTCCACGCCAACTCCAAAACTGCAGAACCCATGCGCATCGGGCGGAGAGACCTCAATCAGCGCCACGTCCAGCGGGATTGCATAGCTCTCGAACAACTCTTCCAATTCGCTCAAATACACGGGTGTGTAGTCGGCGCGGCCGTCATTTACTGCCTCGCGCACATTGGCGCCAATGAAGAACGCGTTGTGCCGGAAATGGTCGGCCATTTCCGGTTTCACGTAGTCCGCACAGCCCACCGTGAGTAAATGGCAAATTTCCACATTCTTTAGAAGCGGCGCGCGTCTAAGCAACGCTTCCACCAGAGTTTCCGGCACCGCGCAGCTCGCTTGGATATACACGCGCATCCCTGATTGAACGGCGCGCATCGCCTCGTCCGCCGTCGCCAACTTGCTCTTGTATTCGATTTCAAACGCCATCGGCAGAACTCGCTTTCTCTTGTGCAAACCGCAAAGCGCTGGCCCCTGCGCCCAGCGGCAGAGTAATGGTTACGGACAATGACCGGGAAACAACTTTCGTGTGTGAGGACGATGTTGCTTCGCGTAAGGCAGTACGTGCGGGAGATTGGGCTTCGGTCAGACGGACAGGTCCCTTTTCGTACAGCATGACCGCCCTTTCTTACTCTTTCCTCTGACTACACTCTCGGCCGGTGCGGTGGGAAATTCTGTAGCGAATGACACAGGGGGTTGTGATGTGCGTCACAAATAGAGAAAACTCTGCCAAGCTGGTCGGTGACCACGATTTGTCCAAGATCAAGGCCAGAGCAAGTTAGCCGAAGTTCGTCACCAACACTGAGATTTTGACATTGTGTTCTCTTTTTTCTTTTGGAAGTACTTTGTTTTCAGTTTGTGTCGATTGAAAACGCGATGTAGTGCAGACCAACCCACTTGAAC
>Ga0371490_1000177_pt1 | contig 58421 bp, 50 predicted proteins | sample MB2SIPfraction_FD_207959 | JGI IMG/M metagenome (GOLD analysis project Ga0371490, IMG submission 207959) | Lab enriched peat soil microbial communities from McLean, Ithaca, NY, United States - MB28FN SIP fraction | ecosystem: Environmental > Terrestrial > Soil > Wetlands > Peat | place: USA... | reverse complement strand
TTTTCGTGGCCTTCTCGACTTTGGGGTCGCCCGCGCGGCTGAGTTTGGCGGGGAACGACCCGCCTCCCTGCGTGAATTCGCCGGATAGAGTCTTGCCATCGGCGGACAGAGTGCCGGTGAAAGTCGGTTGGCCAGGCGCGCCTTTGATCCGGAAAGTGCACTTGCCATCCGTGAAGCCGATCGCCTCGAGCGGAATGCCGGTTGCGTTCTGGGCCGGTATGGCGGCGGACCCGATCCAACCCGTGGCGTCCTTGTCGAGATCGATCTCCACAGCCAGCGACTGATCGGGAAGATCGATGCTGCCGGTCCAATGGCCGCGCGGGCTGTCCTGTGCCCAGAGGGCGCCGGTAATCAGAAACGCTCCCAACAAAATGCCACTCGTCGTTTTCATCATGAAATCCTCGCTGCAGTTGTTATGGCTACGCCTGACAGTATCCCAGATTTGTCGATGGCCGGCGCGCATTTGCGCGTGCGGCTGTCCGCCCGGCGGAATCCGGTTGCTTACAAGGCTTGTCACCAGCCGGCCCGCGGACTAGACTCAAGAGCGGAGTAGCAACCACTTGAAACGTCACGGCGCTATTTTGTCCCTCTTACCGATGTTCGCCGCCGCGGCACTCGGACAAACCATCATCACAACTTCGCCTCCCGCCGAACCAAAGACACCCTACCACGGCATGGCCACCTTCCAGGCGCCGCGGTATGGGCCGCGCCCGATAGTCGGCGCGCCCTACTACGGTGAGGAGGTCTCCCAGCACGAGCAAACCCTCGCCAATGGCACTCAGATCAACGAGACCAAAACGCTGCGGAAGATCTGGCGCGATTCCGAGGGCCGCACCAGGATTGAGCGGGATTTGGTGGTAGTTTCCTCCTCGAAAAGTGCCCCGGCAATCGTCCAGATTACCGATCCGGTAGCCGGATATATCTACACCCTGGATACCGCGCGAAGAATCGCGCATCGCGTGGTGGCGCCGCCTCCGCCCGGCGGGCCTCAAACCGGCAACCCGGACCGGATGCCCATCCGCGCCGCCAGTCGCGCGGGCACCGCCGGCTCTCTCGGAGGCACGTTCACCCCCTCTGTCAGACAGACAACCGATGGGCAGGGGCACCAGGTCACGATCGAGGAACTGGGAACCAAGGCTATCGACGGCATCCTGGTCGAGGGTACCCGGCGGACCACGGTTTACCCAACCGGTTCTCAGGGCAACGACAGGCCGCTCAAAGTTATCGTGGAATCCTGGTGGTCTCCGGACGTCAAGGTCATGATGCTCTCGATGACCGACAACCCGCGCTCCGGCGTAACCACCGTGAAGATTACCCATCTCGACACGCAAGAGCCGGACTCCGAGCTGTTCTCATTGCCCGTGGGCTACACCATCGTGGATGAGACCAGACCCTTCAACATCACCTGGGGCCCGGAGCCTGGATCACCGCGCCGATAGCGTTGCAAGAAGTTGCCGCAGCTCCCCTTGGAGGCTGCTGGAAAATTCGAAAAAGCACTTTGGGGCCACGGATAAGCACAGATGAACACGGATAAGCCAATTCTTTTTGATCTGTGTTTATCGGTGGCCCATCATGCCTTTGGTGTTTTTCAATAGGTTCCTGGCAGAAGCGCCTATGGTCCTGGAGACGGAACGGCTGATCCTCGACGCGTGGCAAAGCGGCGATTGGACCGCGCTCCGCCCGATCGCGACTGACATCGAAGTGATGCGCTATATCAACGGCGGCGTGCCATGGAGCGATGAACAGATCCGGTCGTTCGTTGACCGCCAGATAGAGTTATATGACACGCAAGGCTTCTGCCGGTGGAAGCTGCTCGAAAAGCCGGATCGGAAACTGGTCGGTTTCTGTGGCGTAGGCCTCTGGCGCAACATGGTGGAACCCGAGATCGGGTGGTGGCTGGCGCGGCCGTATTGGGGTCGCGGCCTGGCAACCGAAGCCGCCGCGGCGGCGCTGCGCGATGCTTTCGAGCGGGTACGATTGGAACGAATCGTCTCGATTGCGATGGTGGGGAATACGGCGTCGACGCGGATTATGGAAAAACTCGGGCTGGAATTCGATTCCGAGTTTGAAAACGAAGGTTTCCGTCTGGTGAAGTACGCCATCGATCGGGCCCGGTACGCGGGGCCAGACAGCGCTGGCGTCCGTTTCCGGCAGAATCTGCCGGAAAACAGAGCTTAAGTGCTTTGTTTCTGTTAAATTTCCGGCAGAATCTGCCGGAAACGCCCCGGCCGCGACCGGGAGTACCTACTGCCCGCAACAAGGATCCGCGCCGATCGTGCCCTCAAGCTCGCTCAGGTATTCCGGCGCACTCACCCGCGCCAGTTGTTTGCGCGACTCCGCCAGCCGCGATTCGATATCGAAACCTTCGAACCCGGCGCCGCTATCCCGGAATTCCTCGATCGTGCGCACGTGGCGCGTCCATAGCGCAACGTCGCGGGTCTGTTTGGCGCGCAACCGCTCGCAATACCAATCGCTCTCCATCAGGTACTCGCGCGTGAACATGCGGCGCACCTCGGCATCCTCAACGTCCATCCCTTGCCAGGACCCCTCGGCCATGATTTCGAGCAGCGCCCGCAGCGGGGGGCAGGCTGCCTCCACGCTGCCATCCTCGAAATACTGCCGGGCTACCCGCGTCTGGGCTTCCACAATGGCATCCACACCGGCCGCGAATTGCTCGATGTCCTGCTTTTCCGGGCGCAGGATCTCCTCCGTGAAAACCGCGTCCGGCGTTTCGAAAAGCCGCCCCAGAAAACGGTCGACGAAAAGCGGCGTGATTCGATAGCCGAGGCGGCTGGCCTGCACGGTGCGGCCGTCCACGCAGAAATCGCAGACCTTTTCCAGGTATCCATTAGCCAGCAGAAACTCGGGATCGCGCTCGTGCACGCGCATGCGGCACCAGATCTCGGGAACCAGCAGGCTGATGTCGTGGTCCACCCGGTAATGCGGCCCAATGTAGCCAGCCGAAGTGGTGAATCCGGCGTACCCGGTCAGGATGAACGATACCAGCGCGTTGTTCAGATCCACCACCGGAGGCAGCGCGTTAAAGGCTGCCTTGGTCAGCGCGCCCTCGCTGCCAAAACCGGTGGTCGCCGGCGATTTGCCGGTCAGGCTGCAAATGAAATCCATGAACAGCTCCGGCAATTCCTGGTAATGGATCGGGCTGTGCACGGCGAGCGGCGGCAGACCGGCCTTGGGATCCGCCGGGCTGTTTCTTCTTCCCGCCAGCACCGCGTTGACCGGCAGGTAAACCGGCCGCTCCGCCGGAATATCTCTGGCCAGCCGGGCGGCGATTTGGGCCAGGTAGAGTTCTCGCGGATTCTTGAGATCGGGCCGCTGCTGCAAATACCGCGGGTTGGTCGAGCGCGTTCCGTGGATCAGGCGCGGGTGAGCCGAAGAAACCACGTAGTCCGTCTCGGGCCGCTCGACGAAACTTTTCAGAAGCCGCTTCATCGGCTCGGAGTATTGATCGAACTCGACCACGTGTTCCACCAGAGAGCGCGCGGCATCAACCGTGATCGGCTCGAAATTGGAGAGGAAATTCCCCGGGCCGGCGATGTCCGCCTCCGCCTGCGTGTCCACTCCGCGATAGATCGCGTTGTCGGGCCGCTGGAACAGAAGGCGCTCGCAGTTCGCCACCAGTTTGACGCTCGGGTTGTCGTATTCCGGATCCAGATCGTTGAGGGCGCGGCGCGGCAGCACGATCGAGGCCGTGATGTCATCCTCCATCTGCACTTTTTCGGCGGGACTGAAATCCGGCCGCAGTTTGAAAATCCGCCAGGCGCCCTCCGGATCGTAGCCGACCCGCAGGTAATTGCAAACCAGTTTCTGATCGTCGAATTTCAGTTCATGTCCCAGAAAGCCGTTGATCCGGTCCACCGTAAAGTGCTCGCGCCAGTTATAGCCCCACTCGGGCCGGTAGTAACGTTTCAGCGTGAAGACCAATTGGCGCACAGTCTGCGAAAGCTGGCGCGCCCAGGCGTTGTGCTCGTCGGTGTAGTCGGCCGAAGGCGTTAGCAATTGGATCACCGACCCCAGCGATCGCGCCGGGCTCAGAATGGGCCGCCGCGAACGCTCGTCGGGCGGCCGGTTGCGGTAGATGGCGGAAAAATCCTTCGCCAGGACCTCCGCCACCTGCTCCATATCCAGGTAATAATCTTTGACGAAAACCGATCCCTTCAGCACCGCATCCGCGATCGATTTGGAAATCTCGGATTTGCCGCCGCCGGAAACCGTGCACGGCTTATGGCACAGCGTTCCTCGCGGGCGCGATCCCACCAGGCGCCATGCCGTGCCGGCAACCTGCTTTTGTAGCTTGACGCGGTAACCGGAAGGGAGTACGTACACTGCTTCGGCACGCAATGCCAGCCGCGCATCCGCGTCGCCGTGCCGCCACCGGACGAATCCTTCGCGCGCGTGGAAGCTCGCGTCCTCCGGCACATAGTAAACGTTCGGAAAGCGCCGGTCGATGGCATGGCCGTCCGCCTGCGGCGCGATCAGATCTCCCAACAGATTCGTGACATCGGCGAACGTGGCCGCCTTCAGGCTGACGGTGCGGTCCGCAGAGAAATCCTGTCCCAGAACATAGGTGGCAAAGGCCAGCGCACCGCCTGCGTGTTCCTCCTCGCAGGAGCCGAATAGGTTGGCCGCGAAGCTGATCTGCGTCTTCACCTCTTTCTTGCAGTAGCCGTAATAGTTGTCCGCGATCACGGTGACCATCACGCCGCGCGCGTCGCGGCACGCCACTTTGAACGCGCGGCCGCCGTTATATGGTTCCTCTTCCTTGGTCCAGCACATGCCGTCGCGCCGCTGCCTGTCGGTAGCCTGGCTCGAATGCGGCAGCCCCAGGACTTTCTTGCCGATGCCCACCAGATGCGGCGCCAGCACCACGCAGCCGGTATGTCCAGTCCAGTGCAACGCGTCGAGCCCGGCATCGTTTTCCGGCAGATACGGATCGCCGCCGTTGCCGAAAATGCTCTCCACAAAATCGAGGTTGCTGACCAGGCTGCCGGGCGCGATGAACCGGATTTCCATGGTCTTCTCCGGTTCGCAGCCGGCCGCCGGCGAGACCAGCGGGCGCAGCAGCAGGGAGACGAAGCAGCGGGCGCGCTTCTCCTCATCGGCGGTGAACGGCAGCGTCGACAGATCGGCGGGAGGCCGCAGCGCCGCGCTCCATAGCGCCGCGAAAGCCTGCTTGGGCACGGCGGCTTTGTCGGCTGGAACCGGAAACCCGCCCTCCACGATGTGAAACAGGCCCTGCGTAGTCCGCCGGTCGCTGCGCGGATTGTGCAGCACGCCCTGTGGCACGCGATAGGAGTCCAGGTAGGGCGAAGAGAAGTAATCCGAGGTCACCGGCAACGATAAGACGCGGGCCATGCCTTCGCGGTCCAGCACAAAGGTGTTGGCCGGGAGCCGCGCGGCGCCCTGCGGACAAACGTCACTGAGGTACGCATCGAGAAAGTCCTGGATGCGGCTATCGCTTGCGCAGAGCCAGTTTCCCAGTTGCCGGTCCTTCTGGCAGTAATTGCGCAGCAGAGGCCCGGCGATTTCGAGAAAGTCCGCGCCGGCCGTGCTCCGGCTGACCGGCAGCCCCAGCGCCGCGAGTTTGAGATTGATATAGCGGTCCAGTTCCTCATCCCGTTTGCGGAACGAGTGCAGGAGAGCCGGCACAGCCATAGGTTCGCCTCCATCCGGCTAAATATGATTCAAGAGGGACGAATACGTGGTCCGCGATTCACTTTGTGTGCGCTGCCAGGCAGCCCGCCTCAAGCGTTCTACCAGTTTATTACACAATGTGGATTCCGCTTCGTGGCGCGGGCTGTCCAGCCTGCTGTGTCGAGAGTCGTCTCGACATTTCTTCGCGCGTTCACAGCGTCACAAAGCGCGTTCGGGCCGTCTCAAAACTGACCGTTCCCAAATTGCGCTGGCTGGCCAGCTTCAGATATCGGAGCGTATTCCAGTCCAGGTCCCAGTAGGCTTTGGCGGCGTAGGCATCCAGCATGACCGGATCGGTTCCGGCAATCAAAGTTTTTTTCAAGGCCACGTCCGCGAGACTCCCTCCGCTGGGCCCGTTCCGCAAGAGCACCCGATAGGCATCGATGATGGTCAACGTGGGGCGCATGAAATCGGCGAGGTCCACCAGGCTCTCGTGAATGTGCTGATGCAGGCGCTGGCGCGCGCCGCCCAGGATGCCGTACCAGTTCTTCATCCCCAGCGACGCGCCGGTGAGGCTGTGGTGCTTGGCAACCGGCAAGTTGATCATCTTATCGGCGCTCAGAAATGGCTCCAGCACCGGCCAGGAGTTCAGCACCTCGCCGCGCAGATCGACCTCGCGGAACAGGCGATCCTCGGCAAGAATCACATCGGCTCCCGCCGCGCGGGCGGCCGCGGCGATGCCACTGCGCGCGAAGCACGAGCGTGGGTCGTTGATGCTGACATCCGTCACGATGGCCCGCCGCGCGCCGGCCTCCAGGCACAGGCGGCTCACTTCGGCAACCACCTGCGGATTGGTGTTGGCGGCTTGTTCGGCCGTGCGGTCCCAGGCGGCGTTGGGCTTGATGACCACTACGTCTCCGCGCGAGATGAAGCGGCGGATTCCACCCAGTTCCTGGATTGCGCGTTGCACTAAGTGCGCTGGGTCGTCGCCCTGGACGACCGCCATTTCGGGCAGCGCCGCGTCCGCCGGAACCTGAAAGTTCGTGCGCACGGTGGCTACGGGGGGCGCCGTCGAGTGCTGCCCGCGCCCGTTCAGCCACACGCCCAGCCCGGCAGCGGCGGTGGCCATGCCACCCAGACGCAGCAGCCGGATCATCGCTTCGCGCCGTCCCGCCGGTACCGGTTCGAGATCCATGGCTGGTGCGCCTTTGACTTCAAGACCAGTTTACGTCTAATCCTGGAGGTGTGAAGGCAGGATTCGGAGCTCGGGCGGTTCTTATCCTGATTGGCTTCACCGCCGCCATCGCCCAGATCGTGCTGCTGCGCGAGCTGATGGTGGTTTTCTACGGCAACGAAAGCTCGCTCGGTCTGATGCTGGCAAGCTGGTTCTTCTGGACGGCCGCCGGCAGCAGCCTGGCCGGTCATCTTGCCGCGCGCGCCCGCCAACCGCGACGCCTGATGGCCGCCATCCAGGTGCTGATTGCCGCCATCCTGCCGTGTACCATCCTGGCCGTGCGCGCCGCAAAAGGCTTGCTGCAGACGGTTCCGGGCGAGGTTTTGGGGCCCGGCGCCATGCTCCTCACCTCGTTTTCCGTTCTTGGCCCGCTCTCGATTCTCTCGGGAGCCCTTTTCACGGTTGGCAGCCGGGTTTACCAAACGGCTGCCGCCGCGTCCGCCGGTGAATCCACTGGTTCGGTTTACCTATGGGAAGCGGTCGGATCGTCGGGCGGCGGCGTGGTGGCGGGATTAGTGCTGATCCGGTATTTGAGCTCGCTCGACATCGCCTGGTTGCTGGCTCTGCTGAATCTGATGGCTGCCTGCAGCCTTGCCATCTCGCGCCGGCCGCTGCGTCGCGCGGCAATCTGTGGACTGGTTGCCATTGCCGCCGTGCTCGAGTTCTCCGGTTTGCCGCAGAGCTTGGAAGCCACCTCCCAGGCGCGCTTCTGGCGAGGACAGCACCTGGTCGCGACACGCAACTCGGTTTACGGCAGCCTGGCCGTCGTCGGAACGGAAGGAAGCCGGAGCGTTTACGAAAATGGCGTAGTTCTGTTCAACGTGCCCGACCCGCCCGCCGCCGAGGAGGCCGTTCACTACGCGTTGCTGGAGCATCCGTCACCGCGGAGTCTGCTGCTTATCGGCGGAGGAATCAACGGGAGCATCGCCCAAGCGCTGCGGCACACCACGCTCGAACGGGTGGATTATGTCGAGATCGATCCCGCCATTCTTGACTTGGCGCGAGAGTACTTTCCGAGCCAGTGGCTGGCCCTGCGGGCAGACCCTCGCGTGCACGTGCACGTAACCGATGGGCGGCTATTTCTGAAAACCACGCAATCTACCTTCGATGTGGTGATCGTCAATCTGCCGGAACCGCAAAACGCCCAACTGAACCGCTTCTATACGGTCGAGTTTTTCCGTGAAGCATCGCGAAAGCTCACGCCAGGCGGTCTCCTTTCCTTCCAGTTGCGGTCGTCGGAAAACTACATCAGTCCGGAGCTCGGGCAATTCCTCCGGTCCATTCACAAAAGCCTGCTGGCGGTGTTTCCGCAAGTTACCGCCATTCCAGGCGAGACGATTCACTTCTTCGCCGCGCTGCAGGCGGGCGTGCTGGCCGCGGGCTCGGACGAACTGTTGGCGCGCCTGCACGCGCGTCATTTCGAAACCAGCTATGTCAGCGAGTATTTCATTCCGTTTCGCATGACGCCCGACCGCATGGCGGACATTTACACGCAGATACGGCCGGACCCGGAGGGTGCCCCATCGACACCTCTCAACCGCGATTTTGCGCCGGTAGCTTATTACTTCGACATGGCATTGTGGAGCAGCCAATTCAACGCAAGCTATAGTCGGCTTTTCCGTGCCATGGCTGAAGTCGGTTTCGGAACCGTCCTGGCCGCGGCCGGAGTGGCGCTGGCGCTGTTGGTCGTGGGCGGGCGCTTTGTTTCACGGCTCGCTGACCATCGCTCCGATCGGAGCCGCGACCGTCAGGGAGCGGTACAGCGGAACAGTACTATACCACACGGTCGCATACGCAGCCCCTCCACGCCCCACTTCGCGGCCGGCTTCTGCACCGCTTCCACGGGATTCACCATGATCGGCCTCGAGATGCTGCTGTTATTGGCGTTCCAGGCCGTGTACGGTTACGTGTACCAGCAACTCGCCGTGTTGATTGCGGCTTTCATGGCGGGAATGGCGCTGGGGAGCTGGCTCGAGTTGCGGCGCGCGGCGCGTGGCGGCTTGCGTGTTCTGGCGATAACACAGGCGCTGGCCGCGGCGGCGCCGCTCGTTCTGCTGGGGCTCTTCCAGGCAATCGGGCGAGCCCACAGCACGTTGCTGACCCTGCTCGCGAGCCAGGTTGCCTTCCCCGCCTTGGCGCTGGTTTCCGGCATGCTGGGCGGATACGAGTTTGCGGTTGCCAGCCGGGTCTTTTTCGGCGGAAACGAGACAGGAATTGCCGTGACCCATCGCCCGGGCACACTCTATGCGCTCGACCTCGCCGGCTCCTGCCTGGGTGCGGTCTTGTTCAGCGCCTGGCTCGTTCCCGTATTCGGCTTTCTTAAAACGGCGATACTGTCGGCGCTGGTGAGCCTGGCGGCGGTGATGGCCATCTTCGTAAGCCGGCTTGCTCTCTGGTTTGGCAGTAACCTCCCGTCAGGTCCGCAAGCAGGGCCTGATTACCCGCCAATACCCGGGCCACTATAATCGCCAGCCGGCTCCGGCAGGAGGATCACGCCGACTATGGACACCACAGCGGCTGGGACGGCTAAATACCAATAGCGCGCCAGATTGTGGGCTAGCCAAAGCCACGCAAGAGCGGTTCCCCCTGCGAGTGTCGCCACCATCTCGACAAATGTGATCCACCCGCTTTGGTTCTCGATGTCCATGAGTTCTCTTCCTGTCTCCTTGCGTTTTCGAGCTATCTTCAAGATTAAAGCGACCAGGCCCGCGTAGAACCAGAGGGTGGCTGGAAGGGATATAAACCAGTAGCGAATCAGTGCGTCGTTGAATGCAAAAAGCACCCAAAGAAAGACTAGGATGGGTCCCCTTGTGAGGAGCTTATCTCCGATCTGCCGCATGCGTTACATCTCCTAGGTCGAAAACAGCGAACCTCCCGCCACTTATCAAAACAGCGAGACTGGCTTAGCGAATTCCGCGAACAGATCCAGCGGAGTGAGCGCGGCCACCGGCTTGCTCTCTCCGAACACCAGGGCAGTGAAACGGAAGAGATCGGTATCGGCCTCCTGCCACGCGTACCCTGGCAGGCCGGACTTGTGACACACCTCCCGCAGAAACGTCGCGCGATCCCATTTCTCTTCGCTTGCGACCTGCGGCAGCAACAAACCCTCGTAGCCGCGCTCACGGATCAGCAGGCCGTGCTCTCCAACACGGATCTCCTGAATGTCCATCACGCGGCGCAACGGGGACAGAACCGAGATCTCGTAATGTAAGTCTGCCAGTTCGCTCGCCGTGACCGGTTGGAAGCGGTTGTCTCTGAGCGCCGCGTAAGCCGCCACCTCGCGCACGGTGAGATACAGAGGTTTCACCGGCGCCACCGATCCGATGCAGCCACGCAGCTCTCCGTTCTTTGTCAGGGTAACGAATGCCCCGCGCTCCTGCGCGAGCGCCTCCATGCCGCCGGTCGAGCACTCGTACGTCTTGCCATCGCGGACCGCGGTTTCAACCGACTTGCGCGCGATCTTGAGCAGCGCATCCTTCTCGGGGCTAGTGAGCGAAAACGGCGCCTCGTCGCTCTTGGCCGCGCCCGCAGCCTTCACCAGCGCAACCGCGCCGTAGCCGACCACGCGGCTATGGTCGCCTGTGACATCGCCGGTATTAGCGTAATGGAGAACAGTAGCCTGGTTGGCTCCCAAGCGCTCAGCGGCGATCATGGTGGCGACGATCGGCCCTCCGCCACATGCTTCCCAAACCCGCAGATCCAGATTGCGCGACAGGTCGAAGTAATCGTACTCTCCGATGGCCTTCAGCGTCTTATGATCGATCCTTACCGCTTCGTCGTACTTATGATAGTGCGAGAGGTCGGAGCTGGCCACAATGAGAGTGTTGGTTCCGGCGACCAACTTAGCCAGCGCCACGCCGAGCGCGCGGCAGGCATCGTAACTCTGATCTCCCATGATCACCGGCACCAGCTCGAACTGGCCCAGCACCCGCTGCAGGAAGGGCAGTTGATCCTCGAGGGCATGCTCCGGCCGTTCCGGGGACGGCGTATGTCCCGTCCCCGAAAGCTTAATCGATGGGCTCATCTTCGCGAGTTTCGCGGCGAATGCCCGGTCCACCGGAACCTGGCCGAACGGCGTCGCATAGGCATCTCCGTCATACACGGATGAGTAATCGAAGGCTTCGTAATGCGAAGGCGCAATGACCACCACGCGGTCGAATTTACGGCCCTTCAATAACGCGTACGAGTACGCGGCGACCTGACCCGAGTATTGATAGCCGGCGTGCGGCGCCACAATCGCCACCACATTTTCGAGCGGCGGCGGGGCGGCTTTCGCAAGGAAGCCGTCGATCGTCTTCGCGAGTTCCTTCGGATCGGCTGGATAAAATGTCCCCGCCACCGCCGGTGGCCTGACCTTGAGCGCTTGTCCGCCACCTCTGCATGCTCCTCCTACCAGAAGGAGCCCGGCCAGCACGGGCAACGCGATATTGCCGAACGACAGGATCTTCATGTGCGGTGTGCTCCGTCCCAAATTCCGGGGATAACTTGCTGGCAGAACCGGCACTTGCCCCCGTCCAGGTGTACCGCTCGAACGGTGAAGCCGGCGCGCTCTACCACCGCGCGGCGGCATTTCGGGCACCACGTACTCTCGGCCGGATGGCCGGGAACATTGCCGATATACACGTAATGCAGGCCCTCGGCGTCGCAAATGGCTTTGGCGCGTTCGAGCGTCGGCAAGGGCGTCGGCGGCAGGTTCTTCAAAAGGTACTCGGGATGGAAGCGCGAGAAATGCAGCGGAACATCCGGGCCGAGTTCCGTTTTGATCCAGCGAGCGAGGCCGCGGAACTCCTCGTCGGAATCGTTCAGGGTCGGCACCACCAGGTAGACCACTTCGCTCCAGGTGCCTTGCTTGCGGATGGTCGCCAGCGTGTTCAGCACCGGCTTCAGCTCGCCGTTGACGACCTCCTTGTAAAACTTCTCGGAGAAAGCCTTGAGATCGATCTTGATGGCGTCCACGCGCGCGCACAACTGTTTCAGCGGCTCTTCCTGGATATAGCCGCCGCTGATGACCACGCTTTTCACGCCCGCCGCGCGTCCGGCCGCCGCGGAATCGAGGACGTATTCGGAAAAGACCACCGGTTCGCTGTAAGTGTAGGCTATGGAGGGGCACTGATTCTGGCGACAAAGTGCGGCCAGGTCCTTAGGCGGAATATAAGTGCTGTTCACCTGCTCCGGACGGCTCTGCGAGATGTCCCAGTTCTGGCACATTTTGCAATTGACGTTGCAGCCAGCCGTGGCCACCGAAAATGCCATGCTGCCGGGCAGGAAGTGAAATAGCGGCTTCTTCTCGATGGGATCGACGTGAGCCGCGCACACGCGCGCATATACCAGCGAATAGTAAGTGCCGCCGCGGTTTTCGCGCACACCGCAGTAACCGCGTTCGCGATCGTCGATCACGCACTCGCGCGGGCACAGCTTGCACTTGATTTTCTTGTAGGGCAGCTTCTCATAGAATCGCGCTTCGATGGTGAACCGGGCATCGGACTCAGCCGCGCCCGCCGCTACCGCCGGCAGCGCCAGCAACTGAACGAAGGCCCTGCGATCCATCGAGTTACACCTCCACCACGCCGATCAGGTTCGGATCGTTGGTCCCCAGCCGGTGGCGTGCGTCCGCCGCGGTCGCGATGTAGGCCGGCTCGCGATGCAACTCGCGCAGCGACTTCATCCCTTTTTCAGCGCGCTTGCGTTCGAGGATCTGCCAGCCCGTGTAATCCAGCGCCACCGGGTCGCGCGCCACCATCAGGCCGTTATAAGGCCACGACCATTGCGGCATATAAGAAGGTCCGCCTTCATACTGCGCCGTCAGTGCGTCGCAAATAGTCAGCCGCACTTTTTGCCGAATCGCCGGGAACATATTGACGTCCGCGACGTAAGGGTCGCCCGCATTCGTGTGGTACTTATTCGGATTGTGAATCGCGCCGAATAAGTTCTTGAGCGCCAGCGTTACGCCGACAATGCCATGGTCTTTGAGCACGGGCAGGTTGATCACCGCATCGCAAGTGTGTACCAGCGTATTCGAGAGCAGGCTGCCCGCGCTTCCCTGGATCGTCAGTTCGTCGTCGTAGCCGGCGGTGTCGTTGCCGATCGAGCGGATGCGATCCTTGCGCGAGGCCACGCGGTAGCCGGCGCTCTCCAGGTCGGAGTTCAGCCGGTCCCAGATCACGATGTCCTTCTGCGGGATTCCGGCTTGCTGCAAGCGGTCGCAGATGGCTTCCACCAGAACCGTGCTGGTGGCGGCGCCCCTGCCGGAGAGGCAGTTCACCTTCAGACCGACCACTTCGCCGGGCCGCACCACTTTCTTCCAGGCGTCGATCGGCGAATCGCCGCCGTAGAACGACTGCATGGCCCGATCGAGCATTTTCAAAACCCGGCTGGAATCGGGAGAGCCTCCGGCGCCGCGCAGAGCCGGATCGCGCGCAATCACGACTTTGGATTTTTCAGCCGCCGCAGCTCTGCCCGCGAACGCCCCCGCCAGGCTGCCTCGCAGAAGCCCCCTGCGAGTGATGCCGTGTTGTGGCCCGACGCGCATTGGCTCTTGCCCCAGGGAACCTCGGCTGTTTCAGGTATTCCGATTCCTTTATAGCACTGGGCGCGGAGAGGAGCCAGGGGCCGTTACCGTGCCAGCCTGAGTCCGACGGCCTAGCCTAGCCTCACTAGCGCGCTCGGTCCGCTGTCAGGCTCAGTGGCTCTGGGTAGGGTCCATGACCGCTCCCATAAACAGCAGCGCATTGGTGTTGTTGTCGCGGACCAGAAAAACGAATGGCCGGTCGATCTGCATCTTGAACATCTTGGGCGGCGGCCCTTTTGATGGTCCCCTGGTGATTCCGTAGACGACTCCGGCTACGGGCTCCGCGCTGGCGCTTATGCCCTGTTTGTCGACCACGAAGTCGACCTTTTGCTCCACCTCGGTGAGGTGAGACCCGGGTCTAATCATTAGCCCGAGGTCTTTGGATATCCCCTTTATTCCCATTTCCTCGAGCTGCGTCCTCAGGTCCGTCTCGAAACCGATACGAAACGTGGGTATGATGACTTCTCCTAGTTCCTCGTTTAGGAGTCCGTCCAGGGTCTCTGGGTAATCGGCCAGATCCCTTTCGAGTTCGTGAATGTCCTTTCCAGGCGCGGGAAGAACCGCAACCATGTACGCTCTGTCGCATGGCAGAACCACCGCCTCAAACGAATCCGTAACGGCGTGAGGGTATTTCGACATCCCGCTGGTAATCATCTCCACCTGCCGTTTGTCTCCTCTCGCCGCCCGGAACTCACCCGTAAACGGCCTACCAAAGTAGAACGCGTATGCCCCCCAGTGAGTGCGGAGATGGGCGTCGGACGAGATCCACACGTCGTTCCCAGCGGGAACCTGCGGGAGCGCGCCCGCGGACGGGCGAGCGGCACGGAGTTCGTTCACGGTCGGATTCGCGGTGCCGGCGTCCACGAATTTCATCCCGAAGTACTTGGAACTGTCATCGACAAACATCTGCGCAAGCGGCTCAAGCTTCTGACCTAAGTCCTCGCTGCGGAACATGAAAGTATTTGTGATCCAGCTTTCTTCCCGAACTGGGATGGGATCTGGGAGCGCGTCTGCCATGGACCCACCTCCCGATGGAGCGGGCTGCCGTTTGGGTTCGTCGAAGGCCCCGAGCAACATCCGCACCGGTATGCCTAGGCGTACAGGGAAGCCCCAGCCTAAAGTATCCCCAATCTCCTTGCTCAACTGCGAACCCCAGGATGTACTCTCAATTGCGGCGAGAATGATCGTAAGCGAAACCGGGCACACCACCACATTTTGTTCTGGTTCGCCCTTGTGGACTTTCTCGAAGAGCCTTCTTCCAAAACGCTCATTCGCACGGACAAGGTTCGGCAAGACCTGTCCGGGTGCGTTGACACCGCCGAGCGGCGACACGGCACACGCAATTACCACCAGTGCGAACACTGAGCACGAGCACCGCCTGAACCAACTGGTTTTCGGCATGACCAGGAGATTACCACATGGCTTGCCTGCGGGAGTGTCCGCGCTCTAAAGCCGACGGAATTGCAGGCAGCGACGCTACCGCCCCAGCCTTCTCTCAATCGCCTGCCCCAAACTCACCAGCGCCCGTTCCGTCTGCGGCGTATCCTGGTAGGCCACCAGACGAATGAAGAAGCGCCCTCGGCGAAACGTCAGGGATTGTCCATAGCTCCTGCCCGCATCGCCGAGCGCTAGCATCCGGCTTCCGGCGGATGGCTCGGATTCGAAGATCATCGCGGCGCCCGACGGCGCTTCCATCAAGTGCACGTCCGCGACGGCCTCCACGGTGTCTCCATAACGGTAATTCGCCGTGAGGGTGCGGCGGACACCCGCCCGCAGATACCGCTCGGCGTCGCCATCCACATACTTCCAGAGATCGGCGGCTTCGAACAGACGCGTTTCGCCCACCTTCGTCCATCCCGGCGCATCGCCACTCTCCGGAAACCACGACATTGGTTTGGGCGCTTGTCCCAGCAGGATCTGGTTCGTCTTCGACCGGCTCTCGCCGGCGCTGGTCACATAAACGGCAGGACGATCTTTCACAGGGCACACATACTCACACGCGCCGCAACCGACGCATCGCGCGGGATCGATGTATGGCTGGCGGACCTGCTTCGCGTTCCCGGTCGAATCGGTCACCTCGGCCGATTGCAGGTAGACGGCCTTGGGCGAGGTCGGGCACCATTCCTCGCACACAATGCAGTCGGTGGATGTGGCCCAGGGCAGACATCGGCCGCGGTCGTAGAAAGCCGTGCCGAGACGGATCGGCCCGGTGTCTGCTGCGGGCATAGAGGAAGCCGCCCAGCCTTTTTCCTGTGACGTGAACTCCCAAATCGCGCCGGTGGGACACACCTGGCCGCACAGCGTGCAACTGGGCTCGCAATATCCGACGCGCGGCACCACCACGGGAGTCCAGATACCTTCCCAGCCCGCTTCGCTGAATACGGGATGCAAGGCGTTGTTCGGACACACTTTCATGCACTCGCCGCAGCGGATGCAGCGCGACAGGAACTCGATCTCGTCGAGCGCCGCCGGAGGCCGGATCAGCCGCTCGTGAGGTTCGGCGCTCAGGCCGGTATTGGCGCGCAACAGGGGAATCGTTACCGCGCCGGCAACGAGGCCTGTCAGCACCTGCCGCCGCTTGAGATCCGCGCCCTCAACGGTTGCCGAGCCGGCAGCCGGCGGAAAGAAGCGAAATTGAATCCCGCTCTCCGGGCAATCGGCCACGCAGTTCATGCACAGATGGCATTCGGCTTTGCGCCACCGCGCACCGGGAATGGGATCGTCCCCGCCCTGGCAATGGAGCAGGCAACGGTTGCAATCCTCGCAATGGGCCGGCTGCTTCACCAGCCCCAGAATGGACCAGCGCGAGAGAAGCCCCAACAGCCCGCCGAGCGGGCACACCGCGCGGCACCAGAAGCGGGTGATGCGCAGGTTCAGCGCCAGGATAGCTATGAAAATCACTCCGAGCAGGAAACCCTGCCGGAAATGCGCCTGCTTGAAGCTGAGCAGCGCGGCCGGCAGCGCGAAATGACCGTGGCCCAGCCCGGACAATGCGCTCAGCGCGTAGTTCCATGCCGGCAAAATCGAAAGCGCGAAAGATCGCACGGTGAGCGCTATCGGATCGAGAATCCCCACCAGCGCGCTGCCCAGCAAGGCCGCGGCAAGCAAAGCGAAAAGCAGATAGTATTTGAAGCCTTGCCACTGCTTGTAACGGTTGGACGCGATGAGCCGAAGGCCCGACTTTTTCTCCGACCGGACATTGCTCACCAGGTGGTTCAGCGTCCCCAGCGGGCATATCCAGCCACAGAAGAACCGTCCCAGGAATAACGTCGGGATGAGGATTGCCAAACTCCACAGCAATCCGCGATAGAGCGCGCGCGTGGCCAGCGCATTGACGATGCCGACTAATGGGTCGGTTTCCAAGAAAGCGCGCGCCGCGGGTGACAGGCGGAAATCGATCGCGCCTGGAGAGAAGGAACCGTGCAACTCGGTTTTCGAGAGAAGGACCAGGAAGAGTCCGAGGAAGAGGGTCTGCGACAGCCGGCGCAGCCTGGGCAGGGTCAACCAACTCCGAACAATCGAGCGGTTGCGTGCGGGTTGTAAACTGCGAGACCCGCGAAACAAAGTGTTCAACTTAAGTATACACTTCGGCTGTGAGCCTCTCGCGCCGGCACCCTGGCGGTAGGTCAGGCGATCGGTTATTGTCGCCTGTCTTCCGGATTAAGCGCCCGTTTGCTTGGCGGCTTCCGCCCGCTTGGCGGCCCAACGCTTCTTAGTAGCCGCGATGATTGCCCGTCTGCCAGCCGCCGAGAGCTTCCGTTTCGGCTTCGGCGCTGCCGGCGCGGCTTGCTGCTTCTTGGATTCAGCCCATCTCTTCCGCTGTGCCGCGGCGATTGCCGCCCTGCCAGCCTTGCTGATCTTCCGCCGTTTGGGCGAGGGCGATTGGGAAAGGGCGGCGGCTGGCTTCGGGCCACCGTCAAGCATTTGCCGGATCTCGGCTATTTGGGCATCGATCCGTTTCTTCTGGATCTCTAACCCGCCAATTGCGGCAGTGAGAATTTCGGTCGTAAGTTTTGTCGGCATGGATAACTCGATTGACAGCCTATGTCAGGCCTATTGTACATCGGAAAAGACTTTATGCGGTACTGGTTTGCCGGTTGGCGGAGACAATTCTATGTTAGCCAGACCCTTTTCGACTGAGCGGGCGGGAGCGAAAGGCTGTCAGTTCAGACCTTCGGGATTGGCCGCCATGCGCTTGAGCAGGCATTCACCCCCGGACTCGCAAAGCCTCGGCGCACTAAGTCCCTCGACGGTCACTTCCTGAATCGCCGTCAGGAATTCCTGGCTTCGAACCATGCCAAGAGGAAACTCGAAGGTGACTTTCCGGCCGTCTTCCGCGAGCCAGGAATGACCCACCAGGTTGAACTGCGCCGGATCGTCGGCGCCACGGATGGCTACTCTCAATTCCGGACCGGCCAGTGCCAGAATCAGACCCTCTTGACGAAGACCGTCCTCATAGGAAATGTGCATTTCGTCCTCTCCTCCTTAATTCGGCAGATGGGGACATACTCCCATGACCACGGAAGAGCTGGCAAGTGCTGGTAACCAAAAAGGGTACTGTCAGTCCCCTTAGCTGGTACTTTTACTTTAGTTATGGAGCAGGGTTTTCGGCGTTCTGAGGCAATCGCCGACGGGCATGAAGCTGTAGAGCATCGGCGCTGCAGGGCGTGGATTCACACCCCGCCGGACTTGTCTCATAAACCCCGCGCGGCGCGAGACTAGCGCTCGTGCTTCTTCCAATGCAGCATGTGGTGGTCGTCCACGGTGACCTTGGCGGGCAAGGTCAAACCGCAAGTCTTGCAAATGATCACATCCCGGCCGATTTCCCAATGAGTGCAGTCCTTGCACTTGCAAATCAAAAGGTCGATCTCTTTTTTCGTGCCCATTTAGAGTCTCCTGAATTCCTCTTTGACTTCCCGAACAAAGTCCATGAATGGCGCTGTGGTTATAATACCAGGCTGCCAGCACAGATCGCGTTCGATCAGGTTGTACTCCTTCACGATGCGGGAACCGGGAAGCTTGTTTCCATTGCTGTCCGAATCGCGGCCCATCAGCCAGAGATGGTCGGCCACCGAGCATGCCGCGGTCACGTCATGGGTGACCACGATAATCGTGTTGAGGTCGTCCATGTCGGCGACCTTGGTGATCAGCTCGCAGGTCTTTTCGAGCATGAGCAGGTCGAGACCGGAAAACGGTTCGTCCATCAGCAGGAAGTGTTCGCTGCACAGGATCTGCTGGATAATGGCGCACCTTTGACGCTGGCCGCCCGAAAGCTGAGCGGGGTACAGGTTGAACTTGTCTTCCAGCCCGAACTCATTCAGCAACGCCATGACCTTGTCATGGGCAACCTGGGAGTCTTTTTCCTTCTGTTTGGCCCCCAGCATGAGATTGCCGAGCACGGTGCGATGTTCGAAAAGGGGGTAGCTTTGCGAGACCACGCCGACTTCACCCGCCCTGACCGGGCGATCGAAACCGTTCACGGATACCCGGCCCGACGTCGGCTGATTCAACCCCGCGATAATCCGGAACAAGCTGGTCTTGCCGCAGCCGGAGGGACCCAGGAACCCCACCACCTGGCCCTGTACCCTGCCCGGTACGATGATGTCGCGCACCTCGCCGTTGACGTTCTTGAGCACGGGACGTCCATCGTACTCGAGACATACGTTTTCGATCTTCAACAATGTCTGGCCGAGGCTGTACGGGGTGTTTGCCATTATTTCCGCTCCAGCGTCAGGGCCGCATACGGACAAAACAGGTTCTTCAACAAGCCGATCCCGTAATCCTGAAGCAAGCCGAGCATGAGAATTGTCAATTGGATGGCGAAGACCGCGGCCAGCCGGAAGTGGTGGTTCTGGTCGAGCAGAATGGTTCCCACGCCGCCCTCGGACCGCACGATGCCTTCTACCATGGTGAGCATCATCCAGCCGATCGCCGCATTCTGGCGGAGCACGTCGAAAACCTTGTCAATCTGGCCCAGCACGATCACTTCCCAAACCACGCGCCACTCGCCCATGCGCAGCGTGCGCGCCAGGTCGAACTTCTCTTTCGGGATGCTATTGATAACGTCGGCCATTCCGGTAACGAAGAACACCGAAACCGAGAACACCAGCAGCGACAGTTTCAGTTGATGGCCGCTCTTGGCCATCAGCGTAAAGAAGAAAGTCAGTCCGACCAGCGACAGAAACCGAAGCTTGCTGAGCAGGGCGACGACGGGACGGAAAAAGGGCATCACCGTCGCATAAGCCAGCAGGAGGGAAACCACCGTGGCCAGACTGATCGCTTCCAGGTTCAGATAGAAGCTGGTGATCAGTTCCCCTCCCAGCCCCTGCTCCCACATGTCTCCCAGCGCTCGCAGCACTTCGTCCGGCTTGGGGAACAGAACAAAGGGAGTGACGATCCACAGCAGGAGCACCACCGCAACCTGCACGGCGACCAGTATCCGGACGGTGTTCTTGCTCAGAACCGCATTAGGGGAAAATACCGCGACAGCGTGATTCATGGTTTATCCGGCGGACTAGAAAGCCCGGGGAGGTTAGTCCCTCCCCGTCGCCCGCGGAACTACTGTCCGATCTGGCTAATCTCCACCCGCCGGTTCAGCGCCTTGCCTCCGGCCGTCGCGTTCGAGGCCAGCGGGTTTTGCGAACCGTGGCCCGCCACGGCCGTGAAGCGCGAATCCGGGAAACTCAGCGGAGCCACCTGCTGGAAGTAGCGTTTCACTGCCTGAGCGCGTTTTTCGCTCAGCGGGACGTTGACCGCGTCGCTGCCGGCGTCGTCCGTGTATCCATCAATCTGGAGCGCCAACTGCGAGTTGATCGCCAGCGCATCCTTGAGTTCGTTCAGCGTCGGCAGGCTGTTCGGCAAGGGCTGGTCGGAACCAGTCGCGAAGTTGATGTACACAGCCTTATGGCCGACCACGTTGCCGCTGGCGGCTTCTTTGGCATAATCCACCGTCTCCGCGCTGGCGCCCTGCACGCCGCTGGTGTTCAGCAGCGCCTGCGCGCCAAAGATGAACGAAGTGTCCACCGCTTCCTTGTACGGCGGAATGGGATTGTCCTTGAACAGTTGCGGGTAGTTCATGGTCGCGATCTTGCCGAATGTCTCGTAACTGGCGCGCATGTTGTTGTTGTGCTTGCCATCCAGTCCGAAATAGTTGACATTGTCCTCGAGATTGAAGACCGCCGAGCCGCCCAGCAACTGGCCCGACTTCGGATCGCGCACGCCCATGTAGTAGTTGTACCAATAGTCGCCGTTCTGGTCGTTGTAGATCTTGGCGGAGATTTCGCCGGCCTTGCGGCGAACCGCATCGAAGGCCTTCACCTGGTCGGCGGCCTGGAAACTCGCCGCCAACAGGCCATGCACTTCGTCGCGATTGTCGTTGAAGAACTTCTTGATGCCCATGATCACGGCCGGCATCTGCGAAGCGTACTCATGCGAGGACACGATCTTGGTCGTGCCCGGGCGGCCATGCACCGCCTGTTCGTCGCCGGGGGTCCAGGTCACCACGCCATCCGGACAAACCTTGACGGTCTCTCCGGTCGGCCGGCCATCCTTCACCGCCTTGCGGTCTTCGCAACGGTTGGGAACGTACACTTCGGTCACGGCCTTGATGTAGTCCTCATCCGGCGCCGAAATCCAGTTGACCGCGTCCGGGTCGTAGGTGTTCAGATCGGGGTTGTTCTTGAGGGCGTTCGAACCCATATAGTTCAGCGCGATGTTCCAGTCGCCGTCGCGAATCACGCCGACCACAGTCTTGCCCTTCATGCTCTGCGGATTCGACTTCCACTCGGCCGGGCCGAGCAGCGCATCTTCTCCGTTCGACCGGCCCACCGAGCCGATGATCACGGCCTGGTATTCCGGCCCCAGTTTCTTCAGTTGCGGATTCAGATCGGCCAGCCATTGGCCGCCGCCGTCGCCCATCACTACCAGGGCCGCGGCGCCCGAGGAGCAGGTCTTCTCGCCGTCGTGGAGTTGCTTGGCGCAGGCCAGCAGGTCGGCCTTCATCTGCGAGTTCGAATCCTCGCGGTGCAAAGCCAGGTTCACGCCGTATTTCTCCATCAGCGATCCTTTGGCGGTGTCCTTGCCGCCGTTGGCGTACAGCAGGGCGAACATGGCGTTCCACTCCCAGATGTCGATCGGTATGCGCGTCGCCGAAACATTAGCTGGGGCGGTCGTCGGGTACGGCAGAGCCTGCACGTTGGCCACTTGCGCCTCCGTTTGCGGCGGCAGGTCCACGCGAGTGGCGACAATCGACTTTATGATGCCCGGGGTTGGAATCAGACCGCGCTGCATGGCGAGGCGCAGTCCGTAAACCACTCCCACGGCCACGATCACAATCAGGAAAACTTTCGCTTGCGGCTTCAAACGCGCCATTGGCTTCTTCCTCTCAACGAATTCGTATGAAATTGCTTACTTGAACATGTTGTCGTAATCGCTGCCCGCGCCTTGCGGGCCTGTCGCGGGCCGGGGCATCCTGAGCGGCTCCGGCGCGGCGATGCCGGGAATCTCGATCATATCGGCGCCGGCGGGCTTGTTGCCGTCGGTAAGCAGCTTCTGGCTGAACTCAGCGAATCTGCTGGCCGCTTCGTCCGCCGCCGCGCCGGATTCGATTTGATCGTCGGTCAGCAGTTTGTCGGTGTAACGGGAGAACTCGCGGATCTCGCCCAAGGTGCGGGACGTATCGTCCTCGAGGTAGTCCAGGGCCATATCCACCATCTTCAATTGCTCCGGATTGCCGCGCAGCAGCCGCTGGCCAACTCCCAGCGTCGCCTTGGCGTCCAGTATCATCTTGCGCTGCTCGGCCAGGAAACCGACCTTGTTCTCCGTCCGCTGGATCTTGCTGTCGGCGATTTGCGACCAGTGCTGGAACGTATGCAGCATCTTCGAAGTCTGGTCTTCCAGGGCCTGCAACTGCTTCACGCCTTGCATCAGCATGCCGGCCTTCTCGAGGAAGGTCTGGCGTTCCAGCATCAGGCGTTCCTTCTCCATCGGGTCGGTGGCGGCCGCCGCCATTTGCTCCGCCTTGGCGGCCTTGTGACCGAGCGTGTTGATTTCGTCGTTCTTCGCGGCGATGCTGCGTTGCAGCCTTTCGTCGCTGCCGGCGAACCGCTGCAGCGTCTGGTCCAGGTCCGATTTCGCCTTCTTCATGTCATCCAGGTTGTTGCGCAGGATGCCGATCGGATCCGTCTCCACCACCCACGAGGCGAACCACCGCACCACGTATTGAAACAAGTTCCTGACTGCCGCGCGAAAGGTTGGATTGAACGCCAGCCACAGCACCGCAATCAGCACCGCCACCAGTCCGGCCGCATACAGCGTGTTCGTCAGCAGCGTAATCAGAAACGGCAGGATGAGATACAGGCCTACGCCTGCGCCCACGATTATGGCCGCCAGCACAACCGCTCCGAAGGGGCCCTCGGGACGCTTCCAGAACGACTTCGGCGTATAGTTTTGCAGGTTCTGCGTGAAGCTGGGAGTAACCGGTACCAGGCTCATGACTTGTGTCTTATCCTTTCAGCAGAGCGGCGTACTGCGCCCTCTGCTGTTCGATTTCAGTTCCGCGGCGCTGCGCGGCTGCCGTAAACTGGCTTTGCACGTGCGTGCTCTTGCCCTGCGCCTCCACCAGTTCGCCGGACAATTGGGCAAGTTGCTGCTGCATCTGCGTGATCTGCGCGGAGATCTGGCCGATATGGTCCTGCCGGCCGGTAATCTCGCGCGCCACAAACTGCTGCGCTTTCGCGTTGAACGCGTCTTCTTCCTGCTGCAGCCTGGCTTTCAGCGTGTCGAAGACCGCCAGAATGCTGTCTTCCGTCAATCCGGCTTGTGCCTTAGCCTGCAAAACCGCGGTCTTGAACTTGATGTTGGGAGGCATCACGGTGTCCGGGATGGCCTTGAGAGGTTCCAGAAACTTGTGTATGGTCGCCGCCACGTCGGTGCCTTCGAAATCGGTCTTGGACAGAAGCTTCCGGTAGGCTTCGTCGTTATCCGGCACCACTCCCGTATCGATCGGCAACGAATACGCGGCCGGCGGAGGCGCACTGCTCTCCGCTGGTGCAAACGTCTCGGCCGGCGCTGCCGGCGCAAACGTGTGAGCGGCGGTTCCAAAGGTCTGCGCCGCGGCCGGCGTGGTAATGGCCGCTGGCTTCTCCGGCGTCTCCGGCTTTTCCGGCTCGTCTTCAAAGGCCATGTGCTTCAGACTGTCGATCAAACCGTGTTTATTCGTGGGCATAGTCCTCCCCAAGCAATCATTAGCGATTATACTTCCAACCGCCTCAATTTGGAGCGGTTTATCTCATTTTTTCGCAGCCCGGCGCGGCGGGGGAGGCCCGGTTTGCCAATGTGTGCCGCCGAAAACCCGGAATCGTCTCATTGCAAGCCACTTCTCATGCACCGTAAACCCCATGGCCGCGCTGGGTGAATTTGGTGTAATATTACCCTCCATGGCGAAAAACATCGTGCTCTGCTGCGATGGAACGGGAAACGAGTTCGGCGCCGATAGCAACTCCAACGTGATTAAGCTGTACGGCACGCTGGTGATCGACGCGACGCAGTGCGGTTACTATCACCCCGGCGTTGGCACCATGGCGTCTCCGGCGGCGCGGGGTTGGTTCGAAAGACACTGGTCCGTGATCAAAGGGCTGGCGTTCGGAGCCGGCTTGCTCGCGAACGTCGAGGACGCCTATCGCTACCTGATGAATACGTATGCCGATGGCGATCGCGTGTATCTGTTCGGCTTCAGCCGCGGCTCCTTCACCGCCCGTGCGCTGGCCGGCCTTTTGCATATGTATGGTTTGCTGCACCCCGGCAACGAGGAGTTGGTCCCCTATGTGATCCAGTTATTCGCAGGTAAAACCCGCCGCGCCGGCGGCATGAAGGAAACGTTCGACACGGCGGACTTTTTCAAGGCGACTTTCTCGCGCGACTGTCCGGTCTTTTTTGAGGGGCTCTGGGATACCGTCAGTTCGGTGGGATGGATCTGGGATCCGGTCGTGCTCCCGTTCTCGGCGCGGAATCCCAGCATGCACATCGGGCGGCACGCGGTCTCCATTCATGAGCGCCGCAGTTACTACCGGCAGAACCTGTGGGGCGCGCCGTTCGAGGGCCAGAGCATCAAGCAGGTCTGGTTCGCGGGCGTCCATTCGGATGTCGGAGGAAGCTATCCGGAGTCCGAAAGCGGGTTGTCCAAGGTGACGCTCGAGTGGATGTTGTACGAGGCTGAGGCGGCGGGGCTGAGGATCGACCGCGAGAAAGCAGCCGTGGTGCTCGGCAAAGCGCCGCGGCCCGAACCCTGGATGCCGGACTATGTGCCCCCGGACGGCAACGGCGAAATCCATCCTTCCCTGCACGGCTGGTGGTGGCTGCTCGAACTCTTGCCGCATCGTTATGTCGATCTGCGCAGCGGCCGGCCGGAGGTGCGATGGCGGATTCCGTTCGGCGCGCCCAGGCGGATACCCGCGGGCTCGTGGATCTACGCGCTCGCCCGGCCGCGTCTCGATGGTTGGGACGATTCATTCCAGGAGGAACCCGCCGTGAGCTTTCCCAGCCGCGCGGAAACAGGCCTCGCCGGTGCGGCCGCGGCCCTTTGAGTCCTCGTTCCGTAATAGCTGTTTTCAACCGCTCCCTTACGGTCGCGGCTCCGATGCGCAAACGGAGCCGCGACTGTCAGGGAGCGGTCGGCACGGTTATTACGGAACGCGCCGCTAACGCGCCAGCGCGGGAACGCCGGTCGCCAGGTCCGCGCGTCCGTCGCCGGCGGGTTTGATGGCCCGGCGTTGCGCCGCCACCTGGCAAGCGGGCGCCAGCGCGAAAACAGCCGCGGTGGGGAACCGGACGAGCGAGGCGATCGTGTCGAGCGGCCACGCGTGCGAGTAGTGAGGAATTACCCACAGCGCCAGTTCGCCGGCTCCCATCAAGAAGATGCCGCACATGAACGCCGCCCAGCATTTGGAGACCAGCCCATTACCCATGCGGACAACCGATTGCCGCAGCAGCATGGCTTCCAGCAACAGCACGCACAGGATGGGCAGTCCGGCCAGCGAGATCCAGTCCTCGCTGCCGATCGGCCTCCCCGCCAGCGAGGCTGCGCCGGCCTCGCCGAACCGGCAGAGAGCGAGCAGGTAGATGACGCTCGACACCGCCCAATCGGCTGCGCTGGGCCGCACCCAGAAGCCGAATTTCCGCAGCACCCGCAGCGCCGCCAGCATTCCCGCCGCCAGCAGGGCCAGTTGCACGGGGCCGCCGGCGATCAGCGCGCCGCGCCGGATCTGCTCAATCAACCCGGCTCTCGCCTGGCCGCCCCACATGAGTGGGTTCAGCAGCCAGTTGGATCCCAACAGTTGCGCCAGTGCGCCCGAAACGGCTTGTGCCGCCGCCGCCAAGGTAATCAGCATCCACGCCGGCCGCAGCGGCGCGCCCCGCGGAAAGCTTCGCAATACCAGCAGGCACAGCCACAAACCCACCGCGGCCATGGCCGTCACCGACAGCCCGGAGGCGCCGCCCGAGGTTCCTTGAACCGAGAAAGCGCTTCCCGCCATGTTCCAAAAGTAAAGCGCAAACAGATGGACGATCAAATACGCGCCCAGGAATATCACGATCCATCGGGGCGCCGATTCGATCCCATCCAAGCTGCTTTTTCGCGTCATCGGCATATCTCTCCGGCCGGTGCGGCCCAGTCCAGTCCGCGGAAGACCTCGTCCCGCACCGCCTCCGCCGCCTCGGGCCCCAAAAAGACATCGAGCAGTTCGCTCGCCTTCCCCAACATTTCTTCCGCCGCCATACCGGGGCTCTCCACCGCCGAGCCAGCCCGCGAGCCAAAATACGTCTCGATCTGCCACCGCAGCCGGGCTCTCAATTCGGACGCCGCCGCGCCATCGCGGCCTTCCTGCCAGGCGGCGATCGCCGCGAGCACTTCGGACAGGCCTTGCCGGACGTCGCCGGCCGGTGCGGCGGCCCGCGCCGATAACTCGTCCCTCTCGCGTTCAATGCGCCCCAGCCGTTCGCGGCACTTCTCGCATTTCGCCAGATGCCTCGATAAACGCCTGCCTCGGCTCCCGCCGGTTTCCGCATCGCGGAAGGCGATTAAAGTGGCGTTGCTAGGATGCATAACGTTCTTCTCTCGCTGCCGCCTCGCGCGCCTCGCGGTTCCTCTTGCCGGCGTCCACCGCCTTGCGGATCTTGCCGTGCGCCCTGGTGAGCAGCGCGCCCACCGTTCCCGAACTCATCCCCAGCACTACCGCGATTTCATCGTACCGCAAGTCTTCCATGCGCAGCCGGACGCATTCCATCTCCCTTGGCGAGAGACCGATTTGCCGCAGTCCTTCGATCAACTCGGAGGCCTGCCCGCCGGCTTCCGGATGCTCGACCGGCCCCGCCATGTTGCGCAACGATTCCATGCCGACTTCGTTCCGCGAGCCCGCCTTCTTCTGATCCAGCACGTAGTTGCGCGTCACGCGAAACAGCCAGCCCTTGGGCGACCGGATCCGCTGCCCCGCCGAACGGCAAAGGAACAAACGGAAAAACGCCTCTTGCAGCGCGTCGTGGGCCATTTCCGGATTGGCCGCCAGCGCTGTGGCGTAACGCAGCAGGCCACCGGCTTCCCTCTCGTAAAGATCGACGATTTCCCGCTCGATTTCCACTTCGAGCTTGTCCGGACTCCGCATCGCACTCGATCTTACTCCGGCGCAGTCCCGTCATATAGATGGCCATTGGGTAGTACTGCGCCTGCCAACTTTGATTAACCAAGCCATTGGTAGGGCATGCTTTAGCTTGCCGTTTTGTACCAGCACAGGCCTCGGCTTCCCCTGTATAGACGTAAAGAATACTCGCCGGCCAATCGTCTTTATGTCATGCGGGCAAATTGCAGGTTGCCCATAGGGGGTCGAGGTGTGGCCGGCGGCCCGGAGCTATTCATGCAGAGCAATCAAAAAAATCGGTCTGGTTTACGCAGGCGGATGCAGCGGGGCGTGGAGTTGATCGAGTTCACCCTGGTGCTGCTTCCCTTCCTGGGGTTTACGGCTCTGATTCTGGACATCGCATACTCGGTGTACCAGCGGGCGACCATCCAGCACGCTGTCTCGCAGGCTGTGCGCTATGCGGTTACCAGCCAGGTGATGACTGGCATGGGAGCGAGGGCCTCCACCCAGACATATGTTCTGCAAAACGCGTTCGGGACATTGGCTGCCAACCCCGGCTCGGTCGCCTTGGGCACCAACGGCTGGCACGGCATTTACGTGGACTGGTATCTTGTCGATCCGAACACCGGCTCGTACGCCAGCCAAGACGGCATATCTGGTGGCAACTGCATGCAGACGGACGGAAACCTCCCGCTGGTCTCGGTTTCCGTGCAGAACTTTCCGGGGAGCTTGCTCGTGCCTTTCGTCAAATCGCCCGGGATGGGTTCACTGGGCGGAATCACAACGGGCGCCGTAGCCTGGGACCGCATGGAAGCGCCTGCGGAATCGAATGGGGGGTATGTATGCCCGGCGCAGTAGGGAAAAACACGATGCGCAATCGAAAACCAACCACTCGGGGCGGCTCCATGGTGGAGTTCACCATGCTGATCCCTATCTGGCTTCCGCTAATAGTCGGGACGCTGTGGATCGGATCGTCCATGGTTCGGGAACAACAGGTCCAGCAGATGGCTCGGGATCTGGCGAGCATGTATAGCCGCGGCGCGGATTTCTCATCCAGCGGCGATTCGGGCACGAACGAGAGTCTTACCCTGATCACACAGCAGCTCGGCACACTGACCGCTTCGGGAACCGGAGTTGTCATTTTCTCGACAATTACCTACCCGGGGAACGCCCTGTGTCCCACTGGCTGCACCAACCAGCTCTACTTTGTGTTTAGACAACGATACACGCAAGGCAATACCAGCTTGTGGACGAGCAATTTCGGCACGCCCACCGGTACCTTTGCCACCGACAACACCGGCAACCTTACCGACTTTCTGACCAATGCGAACGACAGGACCACCTTCAGCCTGATTCCCGCGCCGTTGCAAACTGGCACAGACGGTTACCAGGCCGGCCAGCCGATATATGTGGTGGAAGTCTTTTTTCAAGCCCGGGGGCTGGCGGGATACACCAAGGGAGGCGATTATGCGTACGCGGTATTCTAATCCGCCCGATACGAGACTGCGACCGGTATCCGATCCGTCCAATCGGCGGCGGAGGCGGCAGGGCGGCAACATCATGATCATGTTCACCATGATGCTGCCGTTCGTTCTGATCCCCATGGTGGGGCTCGCCATCGATGCGACCCTGTTGTATACCGTTCAGTTGAAGCTGCAATCGGCCGTGGATGGCGGCGCCCTCGCCGCGGCCAATTCCCTCAGCGCAGGCCTGTCCACCTCCGCGCAACAGTCGGCGATGACCTTGGCGGCGGACCAGTTCATGCGAGCCAATCTCTCCAACGGCGGGCAAGGCAGCTACTGGGGATCTTACAATTTCAACGACGTACAGTGTACGCAGTCTAACGGGCAGATTAAGCCGACAGGGACGCCAGTGAACCCAGTCACGTACGCCAACTCCGGCAATTGTATTGCCCTCATCCAGGACGACGTCAACAAAATGCGAAACGTGCAGATTGTTGCGAGCCTGCAAGTCCCGCTGCTGTTCATGCGCATCCTTGGTTTTTCCTCGGGAACGGTAACCGCGACCGGCACCGCTTCCCGCCGCGATGTGGTGATGGTTATGGTGATCGACCGGTCGGGCTCCATGGGCAGCGAGTTGACAGCTTTGCAGGCTGGCGCGACATACTTCGTCAACCAGTTTCAAGGGGGACGCGACAAGCTCGGTCTTGTCCTCATGGCGGGAAGCTCCATCGTCGCCTATCCGCCGACGGATTGGGGCACCTATCCGCCCACCGGGCCAGGCTGGCAGGTAAATCCCCCGACCGGCCCGGATACGAACTTCAATAGCACCTCAGTCAGTCCCAATATGCTCGATTCGCTCGCGAACATGGTGTCGTCGGGCGGCAACACCGGGATGGCCGAAGCGCTGCAAATCGCGTATAAGGAACTGCAGGCGGCAAATGAGCCGGGAGCTCTCAATATCATCGTGCTCTGGACGGATGGCGAGCCCAACGGCATTACCGTTGACTTCAACGCCGGCGCCATGGGCAGTGGTGCCCTAGGCACCGGCAACAACTGGCTCAAATACACGCGCTCAGGAACCTCGCCAAATTACACCTACAGCAACAGCAGCGGGTGCGCGAACACCAACGACGGAGTGGTCACCGGACAGGGACAGTATCCAAACGTCTCGGCGACGTCGATTGTAGGGTGGATGGCGCAGTGGGGCGGCTATGCCAGTAACAGCAATAGTGTCCTCGGCCCGTTCGTCCGGGCGCAGAACACCAACGGGCCGACCACTTCGAACGACCACAATGCCTTCGTAAACAATACCAGCGTGGCCAGCTTTGTGAATTCGACCAAGGTCCAGAACGATAACGACAATGGTAACAATAGCAACGAGAGCATCATGGATAACACGACTGGCCCGGCAAACGGTTGCAGTTACCAGGTCCAAGGTTCCGCCAGCACGGGCTCCGCGGTCCCCAACCCCAACGGCATTGGAACCACTTTTCTCAGCCAGTTGCCCAGCAAGGACTGGTTCGGAGATTCGACTCAAGGGTCGAGCGTTGCGCCGTATACGCAACACGACTTCACGCAGGGCTACATCTGGACCAGCCCCGGCCAAAACTGCAATGCCGTTGCAGGCACCGGCGTGGGGCCCGCGTCCGGCCCCTTGCAACTCAGCGGAACTCTCCCCGGGAACAGTTCGTCTTCCAATACGCCGATGACCAATGCCTGCCAGTTCGGATTGGCCTCCTGGAATGCCGCGGATATGGCGGGGAGGACGATTCATCAGGACACCACTCTCACGCCGATCATTTACACCATGGGTTACGCAGGCACTGTCTCAGGCCCCGGGGGCGTGGATGCGGTGCTTCTGGAACGCCTGGCGAACTGCGAGAATGGCGTGCCGTGCGCACAGGGGGGCCCTGTCGCAACGAATACTGTCTACACTACCCAAGGCACCTCTACCCAGTACAACACCTCGGGGACCATTCCAACCGGAATGTACATACAAATCCAGGAGGTGAGCGACGTCACGCCGGCGTTCGAAATGCTCCTTTCGCAGATTTTGCGCCTGTCGCACTAGCCCGGCCCGGCTGAGCCGAGAAGGTAGGGCAATGCTTTAGCTTGCCAACCGGAGGTTTGCCCAAAGGCACGCCTCAGGAGTAGCCATCGCCATCGCTTTCGATGATTCGGGTGCAAGTTCGCTGGTTTTTGGGCAAGCCAAAGCATGCCCCACCGGCGGCAATCCTGCTAATGTGGAACGTTCGGAGTTCCATCGCCAAACAGGAGAACAGCGTGCAGATAGTCGCCGGAATCGATCTGGGCGGAACCGCCATCAACTACACCTTGGTGAACGGGCAGCAGCAGTTCCTCATCGAGGGGTTGTGCGAGCATCCCGCGCTGGCCAGGCAGGGGCCGGAAATCTGCCTGCGGCAGATTGAGGACGGCCTCAAGATCGCCGTCGAAAAGGCCGGCGTGGCGCTGGCGGACGTGGCCGCCGCCGGCCTCGACACTCCCGGTCCGGCAAATGCCGAGGGCGTGCTCAGCGCGCGCGGTTCCACCAACTTCGTGCATGCGGACTGGGCCGGGTTCGATATCCGCGCCGGCCTGGAAAAGAAGCTCGGCATCCCGGTCACCTATTTGAACGATGGCAATGCCGGAGCGTTGTGGGGGCACTTCAACATCTTCGGCGCCAGCCCGCGGGAAACCTCGCTCACGGCGGTGATCGGCACCGGCCTGGGCGGCGGCGTCATCGTCGAGGGCAACGTGGTGAAAGGCCGCGTCGGATTCGGCGGAGAGCTCGGCCACGTGCTGCTCCCCTACCAGAGCATCGCCGCCATCGAAGGCCTGCGGCCGGGATGCAATTGCGGACGCATTGGCTGCCTGGAATCGGTGTGCTCGCTCGGGGCGATCGAAAGATCCTTCCTGCCGTTTTTCCTGCCCAAGTATCCCGGCCACCAACTGGGCGCCATGGGCAACCTGCACAATGCGGCCAAGCTGGTGCGCGGCCTGGCCGAGAACGGCGACCCCATGTGCCAGGAAATCTTCCGCGTGCAGGCCCACGCCTTGGGACTCTTCTTCGACGAGATGGTGAATACCTTCGACCCGGACGCTTTCATCGTGGGCGGCGGCGCTCTCGAAACCCGCGAGGAATTCCAGCGCTGGTTCCTCCAGGAAATCCGCGCCGGCATGCCGCCGCAGCGGGAAGAGCAGGCCGGCATACCGATTTACATCATGCCCAATGGCGACACCGCCGGAGCAAGGGGCGTCGCCATCGAAGCCCTCAAGCGCCTCAGGGCGTAACGGCCAACGCCAAACGGAGCCGCGAGCCAAACGGAGCCGCGACCAAAGGGAGCGGCCAGGTCGCCTCGAACACCGCCGCCGAAAGGAGGGTCCGGTAATCTATCTAATTACATTTGCCTGCTATGGCCGCCATCTGCACGGCGATGCAGCCGGTTCTGTCGATCGCGCGCACAATTTGCCAAAGAGCCCTTTGCTCGAAGCCCGCCCGGGCCGCGTAGCGGCGGAATTGCGGAAGATGGACCAGCCGCCGTATGGCATGGATTGCAGCCGTCGGGAAGTGGTTTTGGCCGCATTGCTGGAGCGCTGTCAACAGCGGCACTGGACGGCACTGGCCGCTCATGTTCGTACCAATCATGTTCACCTGGTAGTTGAAGCGGAGGCGAGTCCCGAGAGGGTGATGAACGATGTGAAGTCCTACGCGAGCCGGCGCCTGAACCAGGCGAGGTTGGATGAACCCGCTCGCAAGCGTTGGGCACGGCATGGGAGCACACGATGGCTATGGGAGCCGGAGCATGTCTCGGCGGCCATTCGCTATGTCGTCGACGAGCAAGGCGATCGGATGGCGGTGTTCGAGGCCGCAACCTGACCGCTCCCTTTGGTCGCGGCTCCGTTAGGTTGCCGAACCGAGCCGGAAACGGAGCCGCGACCAAAGGGAGCGGTCAGGCGGTCCAGGTTGTACCATAGTGAATTCGCGAGCCGCCGTAGCTGGCGCTTACTTGCATGTCCTTTGCGGAACTCGTCCGCCGAAAGTTGCGTAACCACTCGAGTGGGGCCGCCCGCCACGGGGCGAATCCGTCTGCTCAAGGTGCCACGCCGCCCAATAGGAGAAACGAAATGCCACGTCGCCATCGAAACCTCTTCATCCTCACGTTTTTGAGTCTCACCCTCCTCTTCGCGTTTCCTGCGTCGAGCCAGCCGGCAACCACCGCGCAGCCCACGCCGAAGTATCGCGATCCCAAGCTCACCATCGATGAGCGCGTGGCCGACTTGCTGAGCCGCATGACGCTCGAGGAGAAGGTCGCCGAAATCTGCGGCGGCGATCCTGCCAACGCCTCCTTGATCGATACCACCGGAACCTACAAACCCGATCAGGCCCATCTGGCTTTCAGCGGCCTCTATGACGAAAACGCCACCTACACGCCGCGCCAGAGCGCCATCCTGCGCAACGCCGTGCAGCGCTATATGCGCGAGAAAACCCGCCTCGGCATCCCCTGGCTGTTCATGAGCGAAGCGCTCCACGGTTTCATGGCCAACGGCAGCACCAGCTTCCCGAATCCCCTCTCGCTCGCCAGCACGTTCGATCCGGCGCTGGTCCGCCGCGTCTTCAGCGCCGCCGGCGATGAGGCGCGCTCGGCCGGCGTCGCCCAGGTGTTTACTCCGGTGCTTGGCCTGGCCCGCGATCCGCGCTGGGGCCGCACCGAAGAGACCTACGGCGAGGACCCGTACCTGGTCTCGCGCATGGGTGTGGCCGCCGTGCTCGGCCTGCAGGGCGACGAGTTCTACATTGATAATCACCACGTGATGGCCACCCCAAAACACTTCGCCGTGCACAGCCAGCCCGAGGGCGGCACCAACACCGCTCCCGGCAATTATTCGGAACGCATCATCCGCGAAAACTTCCTGGTGCCATTTCAAGCCGCCGTCCAGGAGGGCCACGCGGGAAGCATCATGGCGTCTTACAACGAGATCGATGGCGTCCCGTCGCACATCAACCACTGGCTGCTCGACCGCGTGCTGCGCCAGGAGTGGGGGTTCCGCGGGTATGTCACCTCCGATGGTGGCGGGCTCCAGATGCTGGTGCAGGATCACCACGTGGCGGCCAATATGTCCGACGCCGCGCGCCAGGCGCTGGCCGCGGGAGTCGATTTCGACCTCTCCGACGGTTCCGTCTATCGCACCTTGATCAACCAGGTCAAGGACGGCGCTGTCCCGGAGAGCGAAGTGGATCGCGCGGCGGGGCGCCTGCTCGCCGCCAAGTTCCGACTCGGCCTGTTCGAAGATCCCTACACCGATCCCGACTACACCGAGAAGATCACCAGCGGCCCCGAGCACCGCAAGCTGGCCGTCGAGGCCGCGCAGAAGGCCGTCGTGCTGCTGAAGAACGACAAGAACCTGCTGCCGCTCGATCTGGGCAAGCTCAAAACCATCGCCGTCATCGGCCCCAACGCCGCCGACGTCCACGTGGGCGGATACGCCCGCGAACCGGGACACGGCGTCAGCATTCTGGATGGCATTCGCGAACGCGTCGGCTCCTCGGCCAAGGTGGTTTATGCCGAAGGCTGCCAGATCACCAATGCCAAGCAGGGATGGCGCGGATGGGTGGCGAACAACGTCAAGCTGGCCGATCCGCAGGCGCAGGTGGAAAAGATCGCCGCCGCCACGGAGCTGGCGCGCAAGGCCGACGTCGCCATCCTGGTGGTCGGCGAAAACGAAAGCACCAACCGCGAAGCCTGGGGCGAATACCATCTGGGCGACCGCGATTCGCTCGATCTGCTCGGCGCCCAGAACGATCTGGTCAAGTCGGTTGTCGAAACCGGCACTCCCACCGTCGTCCTTCTCATCAACGGCCGGCCGCTCTCCATTAACTACATTGCCGAACACGTGCCGGCCATCTTGGAGGGCTGGTATCTCGGACAGGAAGGCGGCACCGCCGCGGCCAACGTCTTATTCGGCGACGTTAACCCCGGCGGCAAACTGCCCATCACCTTCCCCCACACGGTTGGCGCGCTGCCCGATTTCTATAATCACAAACCGACCGACAACCGCACTTACGAATTCAGCACCCGAAAGCCGCTCTACCCGTTCGGCTACGGACTGAGTTACACCACTTTCAAGTTCGAAAATCTGCGCGTCGAGCCGGCGCAAATCGAGATCGGCGGCGTGGCCAAGGCGCGAATCGATATCACCAACACCGGCTCGCGCGAAGGCGACGAAGTTCCGCAGCTCTACCTGCACCAGCGCGTGGCATCCGTCACGCAGCCGGTCATGCAGTTGAAAGCCTTCGAGCGCATCACCCTCAAGCCGGGAGAGAAGCGCATCGTCGAATTCACCATCGACTCAGATGCGCTTTCCATGTTGAACATCGACATGCGCCGCGTGGTCGAGCCGGGAATCTTCGATGTGATGGTCGGCCCCAGCTCGGACAACACCAAGACGGTTGCGCTCAAGGTGGTCGACCTGAACGGCCAGGCCGGCACGCCGGTGACGCTGAAGCCCAAGGGATCGGAATCCGGCGTGGTCAGCAATTTCGACGATCTCAAAATCACCGCTAACTTCGGTTCCTGGACCTTGATGACCGACTCCACGATGGGCAACGGAAAATCCACCGCGACCATGGACGCCGTGGCGGGCGGCGCCAACGGAACCAAGGGAGCTCTGCGCGTGGCCGGCGAGAACGTCAAAGGCGCCGGCTTCATGTTCGGCGGAGCGGTTTACTCGCCCGGCCCCGGTATGATGCAGGGCGCCGATCTCTCCGACAAAAAGAACATCAGCTTCTGGGCCAAAGGCGATGGCAAGACCTGCCGCCTGCTGATCTTCACCGACACCAAAGCCGGGAACCCGACCTTCCGCACCTTCGTGGCGACTCCCGAGTGGAAGCAGTACACATTCTCGTTCGAGAGCCTCATGACCGACGGCCACGACCTCTCCGCCGTGGCATTCCTAAGTCCCCCCGGCGAAGGAAAATTCGAGTTCTTCATTGACGAGGTGGAGATCAAGTAAGGGGAGAGTGGCCGTGCCGCCCGCTCATCCCGGCAGCACGTCGGCGAACACGAATCCGTCGCGCTCGACGACTTCTCCCGAGCGGACTTCGATGGGGCGCGAGAACGGCGGCGCATCGTGCACAAACGTGTGAAACTCTCCGTTCTCGCCGCACGGATCGATTCCCGGCGACAAATCCTCCAGGAAGCTCCGGTCGAAATCGCGGCCGGCAAAAGTCTTGGCCAGTTTGGACGGATCCACGCAGGTGACTTTCGCTTTCACGCCCGCGCCAATCATTTCGAGAGCCAGATCTCCGGTTGGAATCTTCCAGAGGGGAAACAGCGGCTCCAGGCCCGTCCCTTGCAATTGCCGAATGCGGTAGTCGCGAATCTCTTCGAGAAACAGGTCGCCGAATGCCACCGCCCGGATTCCCTCCGCGACCGCGCGCTGGCACACGGCGCGCATGCGGTCTTCGTACTCCGCGTTCGAGCACGGCGAAGGCAGTTCCACCGCCCACAGCGGCAGGCCCGTGCGCTCCGCCTGGGCCTCCACCAGCGCGCGCCGGACGGCATGCATCGCCACTCGGTTCGCCTCCGAGTTGAAACTGGTGACGAGCGCGGCCACGTGAATGTCCGCGTTCCGCCGCAGAAGATGAAGCGTCCAGGCGCTATCTTTCCCGCTGCTCCACGATAAGAGAACCTTCTTCATTCCCGGATCACCCTCGGATCATCGACACCACTGTCTGTCGAACTCCTGATTGTAACTGAGAGCGGCCAAATCGCCCGCAGCAGCACCACCACCACTACTGCAACTATGATGGACAGTTAGGGGCGCGCGCCGTGCTTCGTTACTACATCACCGATCGGCATTCCGCGGGCGGCGTTGAACCGCTGCTGGGATTCATCGAGCGCGCGCTTGCGAGCGGCGTGGAATACATCCAGATCCGCGAGAAAGATCTGCCCGCGCGCGAACTGTGTGCGCTGGTGCGCCGCGTGCTCGCGTTACCGAACCCGCACAGGTCGCGCATCCTGGTGAATGCGCGCACCGATGTGGCGCTGGCCGCCGGAGCGCACGGCGTCCATCTGCCATCCGGGTCCATCGCGCCAATGGCGCTGCGCGCCATCGTGCCGGCGGGTTTCCTGATCGGCGTCTCGACGCACGCGCTTGCCGAGTTGCGCGCGGCCGAAGCCGAAGGCGCGGACTTTGCCGTCTTCGGGCCGGTCTTCTTCACCCCCTCGAAGGCTGCCTACGGGGCGCCGATGGGCCTCGAAGCGCTGCGGGAAGCCAGCAGCGCCGTCTCCATCCCGGTGTTCGCGCTGGGCGGCATTACGCCGCAAAACGCCCCGCTCTCGGTGGCCGCCGGCGCGGCAGGCATCGCCGGCATCTCCTTCTTCCAAAGCTGAAGCGTTGCCGGTTCCCGTGAGCGCCGGCGACTATTTTCACAAAACCGTTTCAGTTACGTTTCAAAGACGTTATAATCGGCAGCATCCCTGGCGGCTTGCCAGCGAGAGGGGACGCGCGCTTGCCTGCGCCCGCATCGGACTCAACCCGATCACACGAGTGAAGCACATGAAACGCAAAAGAATCCAAGTCGATTTCCGAACTCGCTGGCGCCGGCCGATGGCTCTGCTGCCGCTGGCTCTGGCCGCGGCGTCGCTGCCCGCTTTCGGCCAGCAAGCCTATGTCAGCCGGTTTGACCTGTTCACCGGCTACACCTTTCTGGACAGCCCGGTTGTCAGCCTGCGCGAGAACGGCTTTCAGTTTCAGGCCGGGGTGCGCGCCAACACCTGGCTTTCGCTCGGGTTCGATTACAGCGTTTCGGCGGGCACCCTGACGCTCACGCCGAACCTGCTGGTGACCAGCCTGCGTCAGCAGTTGGGCGCCGAACTCGGCCAATTGACGGCGGCGGGCGAGATCCCCACCGGTTACAACCTGATCGTGCCGGCACATTCGCGCACGCAAACCTTCGCCGGCGGGCCGCAGTTTTCCTACCGGCACTTCAGCAAGGTGACGCTCTTCATCCGGCCGTCGGCCGGCGCCATCCACGAATACGCCACCCCGCAACCGGGAGATCCCATCGCCGCCGCCATAGCGGCGCAACTGGCGCCTGCGGGCTACAAGGTGGATACGGTGGTGTTCTACGGCTTCGGCGGCGGCGTGGACCTCAACTTCTCGAAGCACGTGGGACTGCGCATGCAGGGCGACTTCGTACACGACCATCTGTTCGGCGATCTCCTCCAGAACGGCCGCAACACCGTCCGCCTGTCGATCGGGCCGTGCTTCAACTTCGGCAACAACGTCGCGCGCTAAGCGCGCAAGATTCGGCGTTCGCCCTATGCCGCGGCGCGCGGCACTTCGCTCATCAGGGCGAGCAGGTTGCGGTCGGGGTCGCGGAAGAAGGCCATCCAGAGGTCGTGATCGGGCATCGGCGCCACCAGGTGCGGCGGCCGGTCGAATGGCGCGCCTCGGCTCTCCAGGGTTTTCGCCGCGGCCAGAATATCCGCCACTTTGAAGTACAGAATCGAGCTGTACTGTTCGCCTGACTTCTCGGCGGGTGAGAGCATCAGCCGGATGCCGGCGCAATCGAAAAACGCCAGGCCCGGCACTTGAAACAGCAGTTTCAATCCCAGCGTGTCGCGGTAAAAGGCGACAGCACGCTCCAGGTCGGTGATCGTGATGGCGATTTGGCCGATGCTGGACAGGCCGAACGAAGCGCCGGCGGTTGGGATGGGGATTGGGCTCATCGCATCTCCTCCGGATGCCATCATACTAAAGCCGCTCAGCAAGTGGGCGCCGACGCCGCCAGGTGCCGCAGCAGGAACCGGCAGGCGGCGCGGGCATCGGAATCGTCGGGCTGCGTTCGCAAACTGTTCAACACGGATTCGAAAACCTCCCGGCGTTCCTCGGCCAGCGCCGCTGAAAGCGCCGTCGAACCGGCCCGGGACCAATACCCCCATCTTGGCATCGGGGGGATAACGAGGGTTTGGTTTTCCGCGCCCGTTGATGGATTCACATACGCCTCCGATGACCGTCTGGAACAGGCTCCGCAATGCTTTTCGGCCGCGCCGGCTCCTCCATTAATGAAATGTGGTTCCCCGCCGATATATCCATAGGAATCTAATGATCTGGCTTACCCGGTTGAACCGCGTCCCGCTGGTGCTCAACTCGGACATGATTGAGCACATCGAGGCTACGCCAGACACGGTGATCACGCTCTCCAACGGGCAGATTTGGCGGGTGCGCGAAAGCGCCGAGGAAGTGGTCGAACGAGTGATAGCTTTTCGGCGGCGCATCTGCGGCCCGGATGCCGCTCCGCACGAGATTCACGAGGATTCCGGCCAGGCTGAGCCGGTAGCGGCTGTCCCGCAGGCGAGTTGACGAGTTCATGGCGACTGCTCCCCAAAAGGCGCCGGAGGTTGCTCCCCAACCGGTCGCGGCCACTCCGGTCGCGGCCACTCCGGGCGCGGCCGCGGGCGCGCCCAGTCCGGCCGGCCAGCGCGGACTAGCCACGCGTGCGCGCAGCCGTCCGGACCTGTCCACCCTGGCGGGCATCAGCCTGGCGCTGGCGGGGCTCATCGGCGGGCTGCTGCTGGAGCGGGGCAGCATCCAGGACATTGCCCAGACCACCGCCGCCATGATCGTCCTGGGAGGCACGTTCGGCGCGGTCCTGGTCACCACGCCGCTTCACGTGGCGATGCGCGCGTTGCAGAGACTCGGCGACGTGTTCTTCGATTCCTCGCAACCGCACTCCGTGGTGATTGACAGCCTGATCCGGTTCGCCACCAAGGCTCGCCGGGAGGGCATCGTGAGCCTGGAAAGCGAGGCGGAATCCATTCCCGATCCCTTTCTGCGCAAAGCCCTGAGCCTGGCGGTGGACGGCACCGATCTGCAGGAGTTGCGGAAGATGATGGAAATCGACATCGTGCAGAGCGAGCAGGCGCGCGAGGCCGAAGCCAAGGTCTGGGAATCGGCGGGCGGCTACGCCCCAACCATCGGGATTATCGGCGCGGTAATGGGCTTGATTCAGGTGATGAAGCATTTGGACGACATGAAGGAGGTCGGCCACGGGATCGCCGTGGCGTTTGTCGCCACGGTGTACGGGGTGGGTTCGGCGAACATATTCTTCCTGCCCGCCGCCAACAAGCTGCGCGCCAAGCTCCGCGAGGCCGTCGCCCTCGAGGAAATGGTTCTGGAGGGCGTGGCGGCCATCGTCGAGGGCCTCAACCCAACGCTGATCCGCCTCAAGCTGGAATCCTTCGACCCGCGCCGCGAGCAGACTAAGCCGCGAACCGTCCAGCCTGCCCTGGCGCCGCAGCCGGCTGCCTTGCCCGTCACCAAACCGGGGGCGCCGAAGAAGGTGAGGCGCTGATGATCCGCCGGACCGCCCATCCCCACGAGAATCACGATCGCTGGATGGTCTCCTACGCCGATTTCGTCACGTTGCTCTTCGCCTTTTTTGTCGTGATGTTCGCCTCCACCGAAGCCGACAAGGGCAAGGCCAGGCAGGTATCGGCGTCGGTGCGGGAAGCGTTGGCGCACGGCCAGGTCAGTGACGCAATCTTGAAGGTGCTGGGGCACGGCCGCCATGACCAGGACAAGCATGCGCAGCCGGATGCGTTCGAGGCGCTGCCGGTGGCGGCGCTGGCCGGCCCAGTGGATTTGACCCGGTCGATGGAGAAACTCAGCGGCGTCCTGGACACGGAACTGCGCGCCGGCAAGGTGGGGCTCAAACTGGAAACCCGGGGCCTAGTGATCAGCTTGCGCGAATCGGGGTTCTTCGCTTCCGGAGAGGACGAGGTATCGCCTACCAGCCTGGCGGCCCTCGGGAAAATCGCCGAGGTGATTCAGAGCCTGCCCAACCCGGTGCGCCTCGAAGGCCACACCGATGCAGTCCCCATCCACAACTCGCGCTTCCGCAGCAACTGGGAGCTTTCGGCGGCGCGCGCCATCGCCATGCTGGAAATTCTGGCCAGCCACTACCAGATCCCGCGCACCCGCATGGCCGTCGCCGGATATGCCGAGAACGCCGCCGCCGACACCAACGATACCGACGAGGGCCGCGCCCACAACCGCCGCGTCGACCTGGTGCTCCTCACGGTCGAAGGGCTGCGGACCGAACCGGGCGGCGCGCCGTAACGGTAACGCCGGGCCTACTCGCGCGCGAACATGTCTCGCCGAAAAACGCGGGACCTGAGAGTTGAACATGAGGACACATCGGGACGAGCCCGGCAGGGCGAAAGATAGTAGCCCCGTGCGTGAGCACGGGGACTTGTCGTCAGATCGCGCAGCCCCGGAACGGGGCGAAAGATCGGCGCGGTTCATTTGCCGATTGCCGCTCGGCGAACGGAGCGCGATCAACGCATTGAACGAAGCTCGTCGGGATGAAACACGAGATCGCGGTCGAGCACCATCTCGATATGGGTGCCCTGGCGCAGCGTCACGTTTTGATCGCGGGAAACCAGCACCCCGACCAGAGCGCCCGCCGCTCCGCCAACTCCCGCGCCAGCCAGTCCATGGGTGATGGCGCCGACTGTGGCGCCCATCCCGGCTCCCTCCATCACGGTGCGGCCATCGGCGGATTTGCCTTTGCCATCGACCTTGCCCTCGTCCCCCGGCGGCCGGGCGTGAAAGTCGCGCGAGACGCCGTTGGGGAGAATCAGCGAGTCGAACCGGATGTATAACTCGCCCTTGCCGGAGACGCGGCCGGCTGGCTTGGCTCGGGTAATAGTGCCGGAGACATCGCTCCAGCGCGGTATCACAACGCGCCCGTCGGCGGCTACCGGAGCGTCCGTCCGCAGGTAGACGCGGTCGCCCTCCTTGGCGTACTTGGTACTCACTTCGCTGACCAGCACCAGCAGGACGCGCGTGCCCTTGGGAACCGTGATATCGGGCGGCACACCCGGCTGGGGCCGTTGCGCCAGCGCCGCCTGCGGCACGTCGGCGCCCGGTTCGGGCGGGCGCAACGCGGTTGCCGGCGCGGTGCCGGCGGCGGCCGGGCGAGCGGCCTCGACCGCTGCGCCTTCGCGCCGGAACACCAGCCTGCCTTCGGTTTCCCCGCCGGCGCGAACCACCTGCCGGGTAATCGTCAGCGTGTTATGGTCGCGCGAGAGCTCCCAGCGATCCATCACGGTATAGTCGCGCGGGCCGGAAACCAGCGTGTTGACGAGCAAGGCCGCGCCTTCCCACTTGGTGACGGAGTTCCAGGATTCCTCGCCGAGGCGCTTGCGGGTTTCGCTGCCATCGAGCGCATACGACCACCCCGCCGGTCCGGTCGAAACCAGGATGGCGGCGTCGCTTTGCGAGACGGTGAGAGACGACTCCACCTGGCCGAGCGAACGAATGTCGCTTGCGGCCGGGTCCAGCACCCACTTCCCGGAAAAGTCGCGATCCGGATCGGCGGCGCCGAGCGAAATCGTGAGCCCCGGCGCTATCAGCAGCGCGGCAGCCAGAAAGGACCTGCGCATGATCTGAAGTTACCACAGGAACGGCGAGTTTTCCCTCCCTCTATCACCGGTTCTCGCGACATGGGAACGATCGTCCCGCCTTCCAGAATTAACCTATTGAAAACAAGAGAAGCGGGCCGGTTTTTCGCGGGCATCGTGCCCACTTTCGCCGAGAGCTTTGTTTCGATATTATGTCTGGCGAGAGATTTTGGGGAGGCGGGATCCGCGTTCAGGAATGCGTGCCTGGGTCGCGGCCGCCTAGAGGTTTTCGATGCGTCTGTGAGGTCTTCCATGAAAGCATGCAAACGAACATTGGTGCTGCTGACCCTGGCTGCCTGGACGATGGTTCCGGGCTGGAGCCAGGCGCCTACATTCACAATTTCGACCGTGGCCGGCACCGGCAACGCCGGCGATACGGGGGACGGCGGACCGGCCACCAGCGCCGAGCTGAATGGTCCGCGCGGCGTTACGGAAGATGTATTCGGGAACTTGTACATCGCCGAATACTATGGACAGCGCGTGCGCAAGGTCACTCCAGGCGGCGCCATCACGACATTGGCCGGCAACGGCACCGCCGGTTATTCGGGCGATGGCGGACCGGCCACCAGTGCCGAGTTGAACGGACCTTATCGCGTGACTGTGGATATCGCGGGGAACGTCTACATTCCCGACTCCGCGAACAACCGCATACGCAAAGTCGCGCCCAATGGCACCATCACCACCGTGGCAGGCAACGGCAATACCGGCTATACGGGCGACGGGGGTCCGGCTACGAATGCGGCACTGGACTTCCCGGAGGCGGTCGCCTTCGATTCCGCCGGCAACGCCTACATCGCCGACGCGGGCAACAACGTGGTTCGCAAGATTAACATCAACAACGGCACCATCACCACCGCGGTCGGTACCGGCGTCCAGGGCTACTCGGGCGACGGAGGACCGGCCACCAGCGCCACGCTGTACAATCCCGTGGGCGTCGCGGTAAACGCGTCGGACGACCTGTACATCTCGGACCAGTTGAACAACGTAATCCGCAAAGTGACGAACGGCGTTATCACCACCGTGGCCGGCACCGGCGCCTTCGCCTTCGGAGGCGATGGCGGACCGGCCATCGACGCCGAATTTGGTTATCCAGCCAGCATTGGCCTCGATGCCGCCGGCAACCTTTACATTCCGGACATTAATAATTACCGGATTCGCGTGCTGTTGACCGGCGGCACGATCGCCACCGTGGCAGGCGACGGCGTCGAGGGCTATGGCGGTGACGGCGGGCCCGCGCTCGACGCTGCATTGAACGTGCCCCGCAGCGTGTCGGTGGCCCCGAACGGCAACGTCTACATTGGCGACTTTGGCAACAACAGGGTCCGGCTGCTGACACAGGTGGTCCCCGCCAATACTCCCACCATCGACAATGGCGGCGTGGTAAGCGCCAGCAGTTTTGGTGAATTCACTTCGGTTTCGCCCGGCTCCTGGATCGAGATTTATGGAGCGAGCCTGGCCGCCACTTCGCGTTCCTGGCAGACCTCGGATTTCACCGGCAACACCGCTCCCACTTCGCTCAGTGGCACGAAGGTCATGATTAACGGACAGGATGCTTTCCTCGACTTCATTAGTCCGGGGCAGGTAAACGTGCAGGTACCCTCCGCCGTTGGCGCCGGCATTCTGCTGATGACCGTGACCGCCCCCGGCGGCACGAGCTCCACTTACGAGATCGTGGTGAACGAGATCGAGCCGGGATTTGACGCTCCGCCGTCCTTCAAGATCGGTGGGATTCAGTACGTGGTGGCTTTGTTCGGCGATGGCACTTACGTGCTTCCCACGGGCGCGATCCCGGGTGTCAACTCACGGCCAGCCAACCCCGGCGACACGATCACTCTCTATGGTGTCGGATTTGGCGCGGTTACGCCGAACATTCCGGCGGGACAGATCGTGCAACAACTGAACACCCTGGCTGCCAATTTCAGTATTTCGATTGGCGGCGTACCCGCCACGGTGTCGTATGACGGACTGGCGCCGAACTACGTCGGCCTCTATCAATTCGACGTGACGGTTCCACAGGTTGCGGCCGCGAGCGCGGTGCCTGTGACTTTCACGCTGGGCGGGACCGCCGGAACACAGACCTTGTATATCGCCGTGCAGTAAGCCGAAAGCGGCTTTTCTCACCGGCCCTCAGTGCTGCTCGACCTGTTCGAAGGCGCGCGCGCCGTGCTTGCCCTTGGGGTCGGCCTGGTAGGCGGCGCCGGCGCAGGATTCATCCTGCCAACGGAGTTGCTGCGTTTCGGTAACGCCGGCGGTCTTTGCCGCCGGTGTCCCTTGTGCGCGCTTGACCACGGCCACCGTTCGGGTCACGCCGCTCGGATGCGCCCGTCTTTACGTCGTGGCGCGCTTGGCGACCACTTCGTTGGTCCGGGTGTTGCCATCCCTGCCCGGCCGGCTGATTTCTAGTTTCAGACTGTCGCCGTCGAGCGTGCCCTTATAGCTGGTCACGAACGAGTTACCGTTGAACTCCCGCTTCACGTTGAAGCTGATGTTGTTGCCATCTACCTTGCCGTCCGATATGGCGGTCTCCATCGCGTTGCCGTCCCGTCCCGGCTGGCTGACAGTGCCAGTGAGCACGGCGCCGTCGATTTTCAGGCTCAGGGTCACCTGCATGGTGCCGCCACGGCCCTGCTGTTCAAAAACCCATTTACCGCTGGCGTCGGCAGCCATCAGGCAGAGCGTCACGGCCAGCAAAATCGTCGTTACAAAGAGCAACTTTTTGATCATAGTAAATGGTTAGGCGTCGGGAAAGGGCCCGACGTTACCGGATGGTTTCGCGGCAGATTCGAACCACCGACGAACGCGGATAAGTCAATTCTCTTCAATCCGCGTTCACATGGGGCCGGTTATATTTTCGTGTCTTTCGGCGCGGCGAACTCTCCGGCTCGAGTCGTCGACGCCCTGTTTACAGGTTACCGCGGCCATCGCTGTCACCGCGTGTGAAATGCATTCGGGCGAACCCGCCGGGCTGGGAAGCGATGTCAGTTGCCAACTGCTTTGATACCCCCAAAATGTAATTTGACGGACCCCTCAAGTAACCGGCGCCGCGGAATGCCGCGACCCATCCCATATGGGATTGATTCGTCACCAACAGCTCCGCGCCCTCGCGGGCAAGGGCCCGCGAGGCCAAGGCCACGGAACCGCGCTGGACGCCGGGTAGCGCTACGCCGTCCATTAGCGTCGCGACCTGGAGGTCGCCGAAATACTTGTGGTCGCGCATTCGGGACAGGCGGGCGAAAATCCAGCCCACCGGACGGCCCTGCCGCCGCACGATGTATCCACGGTGCCGTTCGTCCAGCGGGTAGAGTTCGCATACGTTGCGGAGGTCGCGTGAGACCGCGAACGAGCAGTCGCCACGACACTGCGCCCAGAGTTCATCCACCCAGTCTCCCCACGCGCGAACCGGCTCGAGAGAGAGCCCCCCGGGGGAAATGGCGGAAAGGCCGGCGCGATATTGCAGGAACGCGAGACCTGCCTTGCCCGCGCCGGTGAAGGCGGCCACGGTCGCCAGCGTCCTTCGCGCCGGCGAGGTCCGCAACGTCCGCAGTTGGAGCAAAAAACGGCGGGCTCGCACTACCCGGAACAGAAACGGCACCTGGCTCAAGCTCCATCCGGCGCCTTTCAAAAGTCTGGGAAAAGGCCGGCTTCCGCTGCCCATGCCCAGAGCGAACAGGTGCGGCCCCTGTCGCTCGATGAACTTGAGTATTCGCAGGCCCAGGAGCGCGTAATGTGGATCGATCAGCGCCTCTGAGAGTGGCTCCCGCGCATTGAGAGCAAGCGAGGCTCGGCCGTCACCGAACCCAGCCGGAAACGCGGCCAGAAGGAAGCCACCGCGGACCACATCGTCCTCGTGCACAAGATAGTAATGGTTGTGTATCGCGGCGTCCGCGGGTTCCGGACCGGGCGGGTGTTCGCCAAGCAGGTACTCCGTCTGATTGTGGACGCGGAGGCGCTGGTTGAAGGCGCGCGCGGCGGCGGCGTCCTCTTCCGAGGTGTAGGGCTCGATGCGGATACTCATCTGTCGCGGTCCGCTAAGTCGTGCCCAAGAGCAGTTTGCCTCTCAGCCATCTCAACTCCATGCGCGCCAGTTCGCCTGGCGGGATGGTCTGCGTCCCCTGGATGGAGCTTAGGTGGTCCAGCACGGCCGTGGCCGGTGCGAACCAGCCGTTCTTGCGGCTCAGCCGCTCCATGAGCCGGCTGAACTCCGGGTTGAGCGTGCCGTTCTCGACAAAGCCCTTGCCAAAGTGGGTGTACATGATACACATGCCGCCTTCCTCTTCCAGACGGTCTTGGTTCCGTTCCGAGATCGTTTCGACGAAGGCCCGGCGGTCGGTGCCTTCGGCGGAGCAAAACCACCCGCGAACAAAAGGGCGCGCCGGATCGAAATAGGGTTGGCGCGGACACATCTTGAGAGTGTTGATCTCCCGGTAGACGAAATTCCGGAAATAGCGGATGTGCTGGCGGCAGAGGTCGCCCCAAAAGTACGGGGAATTCTCCTCGTGCCCCAGGAAGCGGCGGCGTTGCCGCCCGCGCGTGATCACGTCGTAAAAGGCCCGGCGCCAGCTCGGGTGAAGGCGCGGCGACCCCCAGTAGAGGGCATCGGTATTGAAATGATTCGTGGCGCATAGCGGATAAGCGCCAAAATAGTCGCGAAACAGCTCGAAGCTGCGCACGATTTCCTCGCGAGTGCAGGCATGCGGGGCGGCGTTATGGTACCCGATTTCAAAACCGAGTGACTGCACGTGTGCGGCATGCTCGCGGTACCCGGAGTCGCTGCAAGTCTCGCCCGAACAGTTGCGCTCGCGAAGGGGGCCGATGGGCCACACGCCCATCGTCGTGCGGTATCCCAATCCGGCCAGGAAATGGTACACCATCCGGGAGGCTTCGCTCGATCCGTCCGGATCGTCGAAAACCGTGAACGCGAAACGCTTGCCGTTTGGCCATGGGACGCCGGAAGTCATTTCCGCATTCTCGCGATATAGGCTGCGATGGCGTTCACGGTGCCGAAGTTATCGAGCGTAAGTTCGTCCTGGTCGATCTCGATCTCAAACTCCGTTTCGCACCAGACGATAAGTTCCATCAAGGCCGGCGAATCGAGCACTCCACTCGCCGGAATCTCCTCGTCGGGTCCCAAACCGCCGGCGTCGCGGCCCAGCTCTTTCGCCAGTTCGACGATCTTGGCGTGAATCGATTGATGGATGGTATCCATGAAATAAGGTTTCACTCCTTGCTTGGCGGCAAAGCCAGCGCCGCGATAGCACGCACCGCGTCGGCCCCGTGCAGAAGGCGGTGATCGTACGTAGCGCCCAGCGAAGCCACTCCGCCGGCGGGCGCGGCGTGCGCGACCATCAGGGCGCTATGCGGAAGCAGCACCGGCACGTGGCGGGTGACGGCGAATCGCGCCATGCTGCTGAACCCGATTGTGGCTCCCGCGACCTCCTCCGGGCGCAGCGCTCCACGCATCGCGGAACGCTGAAGATTGCCCAGTTTCTGAACGAAGGCCAACATCGCCATTCCCTCGGCCTCCCGGACCACGACGACGTAGAGGCTCGATCCCGACTGCACGGTGAAGCCGAGATTCACATGATCGTACACGTGCTTCTGTTCTCCCGCGAGGGTGGCGTTGATGGCCGGCTGCTCTGCCGCAATCCGCACCAGCCGCCAGGCGAACAACGCCAGCAGAGGGTTCATTAGAAGCCGGTGCTGCCGCTGGAAATCCGCCGCATATTCGTCCCACGGATGCGGGTCGTAGGCCATTTCCAGATACGCCGGGACGGCCTCCTTCTGCCAGAGGACCGTGTGGAGCATGCCAGCCTCGGATCGCGTCAATTCGACTCCGCGGCCCGCCTCGGCGGGCGCCTGGGCCGTACCGCCTCGCGAAGCGGCGGGCTTGCGGTGAGGAATCGGCCAGCCCGCGGTGTGGCGTTCGATATCGGTGACGCTCAGCCGCTGCCCAGCAACCGGAACCTCGGCTGCGGTGAGCCCATACTGCGCCAGCAGCAAGGCCGCTTTCAGCGTCGGCGCACGGTCCTCGCCGGTAGCGCCCGGAGTGGTGCCGGTCGAGGCCTCGGCGGGAGCCACTTCGTCAGCGCTGTCGCCAATCCACGCCAGGATGGATCCGACGGCGACGGTCTGCCCAATCTCCGTTTTGAAGCGAAGCAGATACCCGTCCCGCTCCGCCTCGACGGTGAAGGTGGCTTTGTCGGTCTCGAGGTCCGCCAACGGGTCGCCATGACGCACGAAGGAACGTGGCGGAACATAGAAATGCGCCACGCGCACGAAATCGTCGTTATTGTTGATCCGGGGAGTGTGGACGGGGATCGGCATGTTCCAGGGCTATGCGGCGGAGCCGATGTCCACAATGATAGTCGCGATCGCGGCGTCGAGCACGTCGCGCTCGGACGGCAGAACGGCTGTTTCCAGGCTGCGGGCCGCTGGGATCGGCATCGGCGGCGGCGCCACACGCCGGTAGGAACCGGAATAGCCGGCCTGGAGCAGCACGGCGCCCAGCTCGGCCGAGAATCCAAACTCGGCGGGAGCCTCCTCCACAACCACGATTCGGCGGCGGGCGGACAGGTGTTTGGAAAGCGTGCGCCCGGCCAGCGGAGCTAACAGCGAGGGAACCACAATCTCAGTCGCGACCTCCTCCCCGGCCAGTTGCTCGGCAGCCGCCTCGGCCAGCAGCACCGAATTGCCGAAAGCGACGAACGTGACATCCGGATCGGATGCGCCGCGCAGCAGTGTCGGGAACCACGCGGCGCCGGGATCCTCGGGATCCGCGCCCAGTTCGCGATAGCCGGCCGGATCCACCACGCGTCCGTACAGCAGCTTGTGCTCGAAGAAGACGGTGGGAGAATTCCAGTCGAGCACCGCCCGGCGCAGTAGTTCGCCCGGGTCATGATGGTGGCTGGGACAAAGCACGGTCAGACCGGGCACCGCTCCCATCAGATTCTCCGGGGATTGGCTGTGCGTGGGTCCGTAACCGCGGCGCCCACCGTTCGCCGCGCGTATGACGAGCGGTACGCGAGCCTCGGCGAACATGCCCGGAAACTTCACGGCGTGGTTATAGATCTGGTCCATCCCGAGCGTCAGGAAGTCGGCGAACATTATTTCCACGATCGGCCGGAATCCGGCTAACGCGAGACCGATACTCGCTCCGATTATGCCCGCTTCGCTGATTGGCGTCGAGATAACCCGGCCGGCGAATCGGGTACTCAGGCCCGCCGTCACTTTGAAGGCGCCCCCGTAGGGCTCGTGCAGGTCCTCGCCGAGCAACAGGACTTCGGGATGCCCGGCGAGCAAGCTGGCCAGCGAATAATTCAGCGACGCGCGAACGGTCGTCGAGATGTTTCCGTCCTGGACCCCTTCCGCCATTGCGGGGGGCGATCCGGCCGGAAAGCAGCGGCGTCTGGCCTCAACGAACGCCGCTTCCGGCGACGCCAGGGCCTCAGCGTGGACATCGGCCACGAACTCGTCGGCTGTAGCGTCGATGCGGCTGCGGGCAGCGGCGTCCAAGGTAAGGCCGATGCTCGTCAGGGGATCGCGCGCGAGAATGGCGGAAAGATCGGCGGGCGCCCGCATATCGTCGCCCTTACTGTGCGGTCCCAGCCGGCGGGTCTCAATCACCAGGAATCCGGGCTTACGCCGCAAGCGCACTTCGTTCACCACTGTCTCGGCGCGCTCCATAAAACCCGGCTCGCTGTCGTCCAGTTGCCAGGTGTCCAAGCCGAAAGCCTTGCCCCGTCCCTCGATCGAACCGCCCACCGTGGCCGCCGTGGGCGTCGTCTGGGCGATGCCGTTGTTTTCAACCACAAACAGCGCCGGGACGCCCCAAACGGAAGCGAGATTCAGGCTTTCGTAGAGTAATCCCTGGCCGAGCGTGCCATCGCCGACGATAATGGCGACGATGCCGTCTTCGTTGCGGCGTTGGAGCGCCAGCGCCTCGCCGACGCCGATTCCGGTCATGCCGCCCTGCACGCCGTTGCTATGAAAGCGGCGGAAGGCGATGTGCTGGCTGCCGCCAATCCCGCCACAGACGCCCGACGCGCGCCCCATGATCTCGCCGATCAAGCCCGCAAAGTCGCCCGAGTAGGTCAGAAAATGGCCGTGGTTACGATGATTGGAAAGAACAACGTCTTTGGGGTGGGAAAGCGCTCGCACAACCGACATGGCGCATATTTCTTGTCCCAAACAGGTGTGGGTGGTTCCTGAGAGCAACCCTTGCGAGAACAGCCGTAGCAACAACTCTTCGGTCTTCCGGATCAGCATCCCGAAGGCGTAGATGGACGCAGCATTACATAAGATGATCGGTCGTCCCTGTTGATCGAGCCGAAACAGTGAACAGGAACGGCCTCCCGCAGCCGTGGTCATCGATGCGAGTTTAGCACCAACGGGGCGCTCGTGTCCGAGTCCCAACTGGATGCGGGCGCGGCGGCCGTGTCGCGCTCCGCGCGCCCCACCAATACGCTTCAAGGCCGCGTGAGGCGTTAGAATGGTGCGTTGCCGGAACTGGTCGCGACCGTAGTTGTCCCCACGCTGGCTGCCGATCGAAGACTGCTGGAATGCCTGGAATCGCTCGCGAAACAGACGCGGCGCGATTTTGAAGTCATCGTGGTGGATAACAGCGGGCGCGGCCTGGTGCAGTGCCCGGCGGTGGCGCCCGAGATCCGCGTCATCGAAAACAGCCGCAACGTGGGGTTCGGGGCGGCCATCAACCAGGGGCTGCTGGCTTCCGGCGCGCGGTATCTGGCCACCTTGAACGACGACGCGGTGGCGCACCCCGGGTGGCTGGACGCTCTGGTTGGCGCGCTCGACCGGCGGCCGGACGCGGGAATGTGCGCGTCGCAGGTGCGGCTGTACGGCGAAAACCGGCTGGATTCGGCCGGCATGCTTTTGGCGCGCGACGGCAGCAGCAAGCAGCGCGGGCACGGGAGAGCGCCGGAGGATTTTCCGGTGGAAGAGGAGGTGCTGTTGCCGAGTGGATCGGCGGCGATGTACCGGCGGGCGATGCTTGAGGAAATTGGCGGCTTCGACGAACATTTCTTCCTCTATTGCGAGGACACCGACCTCGGTCTGCGCGCGCGGTGGCGGGGATGGAAGTGCCTGTATTCGCCGCTGGCGGTGGTGGAGCATCACTATTCGCACTCGGCGGGGGAGGCTTCGCCGTTGAAGGCCTGCCTGGTGGAACGCAACCGCCTGTTCGTGCTGGCGAAGAACTTTCCCGCGCGGATGCTCTGGCCGGCGCCGTTTGCCGCGATGGCGCGGTATTTCTGGCACTTCCTGTACCTGGCGCAAGGCCGCGGCAGCGCGGCGCGGTTTCGCGCCGGGGGGCACAGCGGCGTGCGTATGCTGTGGTACGTGATTCAGGCGCACCTGAGCGCGGTGCGGAATGCGCGGTGGTTGTGGCGGGAACGCCGGCGAATCGGGCGGAGCGCCCGCATCACGCCCGCAATATTCCGCCGGCTGGCGCGCGCGGGCGAGATCGGCGCCCGGCGGGTGGCGGAGCAATGAACATCGAGGCGCCCGGACCCGGCTCGCTGCTGGTGATCGTTCCGGCTTACAACGAACAGGGCGCGGTGGGCGAGGTTGTCCGCGAACTGGAGCAGCACCTGCCCGGCGTTCCGGTGCTGGTGATCGACGATTGTTCGCTGGACGCGACAGTAGCGGTGGCGCGCGCAGCGGGCGCCCACATTCTCTCCCTGCCGCACCACCTCGGTCTGGGCGGTGCGGTGCAGGCCGGATACAAGCTGGCCTTCGAGCTGGGTTTCGAATACGTGATCCGGGTGGATGGCGACGGGCAGCACGACCCGCGCGACATTCCGCGAATCCTGGACAAGCTGAAAGAATCCGGCGCGGAAATGGTGATTGGCGCGCGCATGAACGGAGAGCGCGTACGGCGGACGCGGGCGCTGGGCGCGCGCTTCTTCCGCCTGGTGCTGCGCCCGATTCTAGGCAAGACCGTGAACGATCCGACCTCCGGCTTCGTGGGCGTTAACCGCAGCGCATTGGCGTTATTCAGCGCCAGCTTTCCGTTGGAATACCCGGAGATCGAGGCCCTGGTGGTGTTGCAGCGCCGGCAGTTCCGTTTCGAGGAGGTGCCGTGCCACATGCGTCCGCGCAGGGCCGGCCGCTCCTCCATCAACGGGCTGCGGCCGCTTTACTATATCGTTCATGTGCTGCTGGGCGTTTTTGTGAACATACTGAGATATGACGGGCGGTGGCGGCGCCGGCTGCGGCAGGGCCGGAATCCTGGCGCTGGCGCCGCGGGCGGTGAATAGATGGATCGTTTGTTGCACGTTAGTGCGGGCATTTGCCTGCTGTTGCTCGTGATGGTGCTGATCTCGGTGCGGCGCTCTCACATCCGGGTGGAGTATTCGGTCACCTGGCTGGTGGCGGCGACGGCGATGCTGGCGCTGTCGCTGGCGCGGCCGGTGCTCGAGTACATCCGCCGCCTGCTGGGGCTGCCGGACACGCCGCTGGCGATATTTCTGCTGGCGGGGGCGGTTTTCCTGTTGGTTTTTTTCCGCTTCACGCTGATCATTTCGCGCCTGCGCGACGACAACATCGCGCTGGCGCAACGGGTAGCCATCCTCGAATACCATCTCCGCGCGCTCGCTCGTCATGAAAGCTAAGGCCGGCAGAAAAAAACGCGCCGCGCCAGCGCCGCCCAGAACCGACGCCCCGCGCCGCGATTGGCGGCCTTATCTGGCGGCTGGCGCAGCGCTGGCTGCGGCGATCTGGGCTTATGCTCCGGCGCTGAACGGGGCTTTTTTGTTTGACGACACGGTGCTCCCCTTCGCCCTGCCCGATCGTTCGGCATCGTTCCAGGCCTGGGTTCTGGGCGTGCGCCCGGTGCTGATGGCCAGCTATTGGGTGAACGCGCGCCTCTCCGGCGACGACCCGTTTTCCTATCACCTGCTCAGTTTGACGATCCACCTGGCCGCGGCGGCGCTGGTGTTTCTGATCGTGCGCCGGCTACTGGAGTGGTCGCAGGCCCCCGCGGCGCGCCGCACGCTGTTGGCGGGCTTCGCGGGAGGCTTGTTTCTGCTGCACCCCATCCAGACCGAGTCGGTGGCCTACCTGGCGGGCCGCTCCGAGGCGCTCAGCGTGATGCTGCTGCTGGCCGCCTACGCGGTGTTCCTTTACCGCCGCCGGGCAGCCATCACATGGGGAATCATGCTCCTGGTGTTGGCGCTGTTTGGCCTGGCGGTGCTTTCCAAGGAGCACACCATCGTGCTGCCGGCGCTATTGCTGCTCACCGACTTCTGGTGGAACCCGGGATTTTCTTTCCGCGGCGCGCGCGCCAACTGGCGCTTGTACGCCCCGTTGGCGCTGGGCGCCGTCGGCGCGGTGGCATTTTTCTGGAGGGCCATCCTCTATTCGCCCAGCGCGGGATTCGGCTTGCGCGGCGTGAGCTGGTACCAGTATTTGTTTACCCAGGCGCGGGCCCTGTTCGTCTACCCGGCCGAATTTCTCTTGCCGGTTCGGCTGACCGCCGACTGGGACTTTCCGGTTTCCCGCGGCGTTTTCGATCACGGCGCCATTTTCGGTTTGATCGCGCTGGCGGCGCTGGCCGCCGCCGCATGGCATTACCGCCGCAGGTTTCCGCTGGCCTGCTTCGGCTTCTTCGCCTACCTGGTCCTTATGTCGCCGACCTCGTCGATCCTGCCGATTGCCGACCCGTTGGCGGAGCGTCGCCTGTACACGGGGATGTTGGGATTGCTGCTGATCGCAGTGGACCTGGCGGGACGCATCCGCACCGACTCGCGGAAACTGGCGGCGGCATTGGTTGCCTTGCTGCTGGTGGCCGCGGGGATCACTCATGCGCGCTCGGCAGTTTGGGCCGACCCGATTGCGCTGTGGCAGGACACGGCGGCCAAATCGCCGCACAAGCGCCGCGTGTTGTTTCAACTCGCCAGCGCGTACGCCGATGCGGGCCGCTGCCAGGACGCGGTCGAGGAATACCAGAAGGTCGCGGACGCCTGGCCGCCGGATTACGACCTGCTGATCGACTGGGGGCTTGCCTACGATTGCGTGAACCAGCCGGATCTGGCGCTCGAAAAGCTGCGCCAGGCGGCGGCCATAGAACCGAGCGCCCACGTGTACACTCAGATGGCCAAAGTGTACGGCGAGCGCCGCCGCTGGGCCGAAGCGTTGGATGTCCTGGCCGTCGCCGAAAGAATCGATCCCAACTTCGCCATCACCTACATGTACAAAGGCGACATCGATCTCTCGCTGAACCACGCGGAGGAGGCGGTGGAGGACTATCGGCGGGCGCTCGAGTTGCAGCCCGCGCTCGATGTGGTGCGGCAGAAGCTGGCCGACGCGCAGAGACGCATCGGACATTGACATGCAGCCCCTCACCATTGGCGTCAATGCGCTGTACCTGCTTCCCGGCGCCGTGGGTGGCACCGAGATCTATTTGCGTGGCCTGCTGGCGGGGCTGGCCGAGATCGACCCGGTGAATCGCTACTTAATCTTCACCAACCGCGAGACCGGTCCCGATCTCGCGCCGGCGCGGCCCAACTTTCGCGTGGCGCCGCAGCCGGTGCGCGCCGCGTCGCGGCCGCGGCGGATTCTATGGGAGCAATCCGTGCTGGCGCTGGAAGCGGCGCGCCGCGGCCTGGACGTGATGTTTAACGCGGGATTCACCGCGCCGCTCTTCGCGCCCTGCCCGCAGGTCACCATGTTCCACGACCTCCAGCACAAGCGGCATCCCGAGAACTTCCGCTGGTTCGATCTGCCGGTCTGGCGCTTCCTCCTCTTCTGGTCGGCGCACGTTTCGCGCCTCCTGCTGGCTCCTTCCGAAGCCACCGCGAACGATCTGAAACGCTACTACCGGCTGCCGGAAGACAAGGTCCGCGTGGCGCAGCATGGCGTGGACTCGGCTTTTTTCGGGATCGCCGCGCGGCGCCGGCCGGAGCGCTTCCTGCTGGCCGTCTCCACCTTGCACCCGCACAAGAACCTGGATGCGCTGCTGCGCGCCTTTGCGGTTTTTCGCCAGCGTCATCCCGACATCCGGCTGGTGGTGAGCGGCCTGCACGGATTCTCCGCCGGCTACCTGCACAACCTGCGCGACGCGCTGGGCCTCGGCGATGCAGTGGATTTTCCCGGCTGGATTCCGCGCGAGGAGTTATACGGCCTGTTCGCGCGCGCTTGGGCGTTCGTCTACCCATCGCTGTTCGAGGGCTTCGGCCTGCCGGTTCTGGAAGCGCTGGCGGCCGGAGTGCCGACCGCCTGCTCGGCGATCGAGCCGCTCAATTCCATCGCCGGCGAGGCTGCCCTGCGATTCGACCCGCGCGACCAGGCGGCGCTGCTCGAAGCCATGTATCGCATCACCGAGGATGAAGAGCTGCGCCGCAAGCTCGCGAGCGATGGCCCGGCGCGCGCGTCCCACTTCTCCTGGCGTTTTACCGCCCAGACCACCCTAGAAGCGCTGGAAGACGCGTCGAAGGCGTAGGACGGCACGAATCGCGCCTGGATTCCGAAATTAACCTCGGCGAAGTCGCATTCCCATTAGGGAGCACAATGAAGCGATAGGTCGCGTATCAGGGCACGGCTTCAGCCGGAACGGGATGAACCTGATGGGCTTTAGCCCCTTGGCGGCAGACAGGGGCTGAAGCCCTCAGAAAGCGCAATGTCGGCGACACGGCTCAAGCCGTGCCCTGATACAAGGCGTCCAACTTCGGAATTCGCGCTAAGCAAAGCGCGCCGGGACGCCGCGGCCTCACATGGCCTCGGCCGCGGCAACAGCTTTCTTCGGGTCGATCAGGTTGCGGCGTCCGTCAGCCGTTTTCTCGGCGGTCTTGCGGATAATCTCGATCACCTGCGGCGGCGTGAGCTTCGGATTCACGACCAGGATCTTGGCCGCCAGATTGGCCACGTTGGGAGAGGCCATCGAAGTGCCCGACATCTTGAGGCGGTCGCCGCCGGGGATGTAGCTCTCCACTTCATAGCCGTTGGCGTCCACCACCACGGTCGGACCGTAGCTGGTGAACGAGGCCTCGTCGCCGGCCTTGTCGACCGCTCCCACCGTGAGCAGGTTCGGCACCTTCAGGGCGGCCGGAACCGCTTCCTCAAAGCTCGAATCGGCATTGGCGTTGCCGGCGGCGGCCACAAAGAGAATCTCCGGCGCGGAGAGCATGGCTTTTTCGAGTGCGCCTTTCTCGATCTCGAACCACTCGCGGGCAGTCTTTTTCCGCTCCTCAACGTCCTTGCCGATGGCACACTTCTCCATGTCGTCTTCGTATTCTTTGACCGAAGCGCCCCAACTCATGTTCACGACCCTTACCTGATTCCTCTTGAAGAAGTCCACGTAGTCATATATGGCCGCGGCTCCGCGGTCGGCTAGCTCACGCGAAGGGCAGGGGTCGGGAATCATCTTCCAGTCGAAAGTAATGCGGCCGGCCACCAGGCGCGCATAGGGATTGCCGGCCGTGAGAATACCCGCCACATGGGTGCCGTGCGCATACACACTGAATAACGAGAGCTCCTCGATGAACGGTTTCACCTGGTCCGGCTTGAGCTTGGACAAGGTCTGCTTCACCTCGGAGGATTCGGGACTATCCACGTTGGCTTGCAGGTCGGAAAACCCCTTCAGTTCCTGCTTGGCTTCCGGATAGCGCGCCGACTGTGCGGCATTGAGCGGGAACAGATTGCCGGTGGTCTTACGGCTCTCGATATCGTAAGCCAGGACGGCCGGCTGGCTTGCGGCGTCCTTCAGCACGCGGTCGCGGAAGATCGCCAGGTCGACGCCGCTATCCCACACGGCCACGTTGACGGGTTGGTAGTTCTTGCCCGGCTCCAAGGTGACGTCGCGCGCGGCCCAGATGTCTTGCTTCTCCTTGGCGTGCGCGGTAAGGTAGGCGCCCAGCGCCTCGTTCAGAGTGTCCTTCAGTGGGAGTCTCTCCACCAGGTACATGCGAATGCTCGGCAGGGCGTGCGCCAGGTCGGAACTGAGCCCGCCGGTCTTTTGGACCACGGGGTCAAAGCTCGCCTGGATCTGGCCCATCAGGAGCGCTTCCGAGATGATCTCGATCTGGGCCTTGGTGGACTTCAAATCGTTCTGCACAACATCGAAGGGCAGGCCGGCGAGAGCGCGCGTGACCGCGGCATAGACGGCTTTGCGGTAAACGGGCGAATTGCGGTCAGTGGATACGCGCCGCGCATCGAGAATGGCGCGCGTTGTCAAGCCGCTCAGGGCCTTCGCCGCGGGCTTTTCTTCGAGGGCTTTGATCTCATCCAGCTCCCTTCGGCACGCGTCGTCGTGGCCTTCCAGGAGATCGAGCGAAAGCAGGGTACCCAGCAGGCCGCGCTTGGTGGCGGCGTCGTCGATCTCGTAATCGCGCAGCACCGACTCCACGTTGGTCCTGACCTGGGCCGCGAACGGGCGGAAAGCCTGTTCGGAGCGCACGAGGTCCTCGACCTTCCCGCTGATCGAGTATTGGAACACCGGGACATCGGCCGCGCGCGTGATCTTCTTCTTCGGCGGCTGGGCCAAGAGAACGACCGGAATCAGAAAACAAGCGAATCGTGCAACAAGTCTGGTACGCATGAGTCTGATAATGCCACCTTCCGCAGAGGCCGCGCAAGCGAGCGGGGCGTAGGTCTCACCTTCCCGGCCGTTTCACCGCCCGGTTCCAGCGAGAACTGCCGGAAGAGGCAACGAAGTCGTGAGGATGAGGCGGGTCACCCCTTTCGGGTCTCAGACTCGGGCATTTCCCGTCAGCCTGCCGGTCGTCAGCTCTTCTGGGCAGCCAGTTTCCGGTGCGCCCACTTCTCGGCGACTATCAGGTGCATAATCGAATTTGGCGATGAATCGCGTGGTCAAGTGGTTGCTGCTTGTTTTCGGCGCCTTTCTCTTGGTCGCCGTCCTCGGTATCAGCCTGCTTTGGTATAACGACATCGGTCCTGGATTGACGGCGCGGCGAACGGCCCACATTCTCATTCACGATGACTACTTTGGGGGGCGTGCTACCTCCCGAGCAATACACTTCGGCGACGCTGTGCTGCCCCTGATAGCTGGCGAATCGAAGAACTTCGAGAGCCTAAACTGGATCAATGCGTTTCGGGTCGCGGAAGTTCTAGGTGCGATCAATACGAAACGTGCTACGTTGATCGCTCACAGTTTGTTTGATCGGTCCGAGCACCTACAGCACCTCGTGGGCGCCGCAGCATTGGCACAGAAAGGCATGCTCGATTCACGGGGCATTGACGACCTTGTGGCAACCGTGAATGGTCCGGACAGATCCGAGGCGGAGCTAGCCATAATCGCCCTCGGAAAAGCCGGGGCTATGCGGGCCGCCCCAATTCTGATTGAAGTGCTCCGCGAAGGGCCAGGCGACTATTGGCGGCAAGCCGAGGCTTGCGACGCCATCGCCAGGATTCGTTATACGGCTGCCATCCCTG